>Ga0265322_10000426_pt1 | contig 17171 bp, 14 predicted proteins | sample 41222metaG_FD_193584 | JGI IMG/M metagenome (GOLD analysis project Ga0265322, IMG submission 193584) | Rhizosphere microbial communities from Carex aquatilis grown in University of Washington, Seatle, WA, United States - 4-12-22 metaG | ecosystem: Host-associated > Plants > Roots > Rhizosphere...
CCGTCAGTCCATTATAAACAGGGACACCGGACCAATGAGCCAGGGTTTCGACGGTGGACTGCTTGAAGCCGCGAAACTGGATGGCGTCGAACATGCGCCCCAAAACGCGCGCCGTGTCTTCCACGGCTTCTTTCGTGCCCAGGTGAATGTCTGCCGTGGACAGGAAGACGGGATGCCCCCCCTCCTCGCCGAAAGCCGTTTCGAAGGCGCACCGCGTCCGCGTCGACCTCTTTTCGAAGAGGAGCGCGATGGTCTTGCCTTGAAACCTCTGTTGTCTTTTCCCGCGCGCCCGCTCCTTTTTCACTTCGTGCGAAAGATCGAGTATGGAACGCACCTCTTCAGGGGTCCAATCCTTCAGCGTGAGCAACGATCGTCCTTTCATTCGTGCAGCCATCACAGCCCCGCTTTCAGCACGTCGGTGAGGTTCGGCGTGCTGGTCTCTTGCAGCTCGTAGCGCACGCGAATCATCAGCTTGTCGATGGTTATGATACGGGTGAGATCCACCGGTGTGGCAACGATCACCAGGTCGCAGGGGACCCGGCGGATCGTGTCCTCGAGATCACGCACCTGCTCGTCCCCGTATCCGAGGGCGGGGAGCAGCGCTCCGATGCCCGGATATTTCTCGAATGCCGCTTTGATCTTGCCGGTGACATAGGGGCGGGGATTCACGATCTCCGCTGCCCCGAACTTGCGCGCGGCAACGGTGCCCGATCCGTACGTCATCTCGCCATGGGTGAGGGTGGGCCCGTCTTCCACGACGAGAACCCGCTTCCCTTTGACGCGATCCGGATGGTCGGCGAAAATCGGTGATGCCGCATCTATGACCTGCGCGGTCGGATTGACGGCCTTGATGCTCTGGCGCACCTTCGCTATCCCTTCCGGGGTGGCGGTGTCCATCTTGTTGATGACAATGACGTTCGCCATAGCCAGGTTGATGCGGCCCGGGAAGTAGGTGAGCTCGTGCCCGGGTCTGTGCGGATCGACGACGGTGATGTAGATGTCGGGAACATAGAAAGGAAGATCGTTGTTGCCTCCGTCCCACAGTATCGTGTCCGCCTCTTTTTCTGCTTCGCGCAAAATGGCCTCGTAGTCCACCCCGGCATAGACGACAAAACCTTCGTCGATGTGGGGCTCATACTCCTCCATCTCTTCAATGGTGCACTTCTGCCGCTTCATATCCTCGAGGGTCGCGAAACGCTGTACTTTCTGCGCGGACAAGTCCCCGTACGGCATGGGGTGGCGAATGACGACCGGCCGCCGTCCCATTTCCTTCAGGATGCGCGCAACCCGCCGCGTGGTCTGGCTTTTCCCGCTCCCCGTTCGTATGGCGCAGACGGCGACGACGGGAAGTCGCGACTTGATCATCGTCGGCAGCGCGCCGAGCAAGCGGAAATCGCCCCCGAGTGCAATGACCCTCGATGCCTCCTCCATCACGTATTGATGGGAGACATCGGAATAGGAAAAGACGGCCTCGTCGATCTTCTGATCCTTGAAAAGGGCCTCGAGACTCGACTCGGCGACGATGGGAATGCCGTCGGGATACAGCGCGCCCGCGAGATCCGGCGGATAACGACGATCGGCTATGTCGGGAATCTGGGTGGCGGTAAAGGCCGCGACGCGTACCGAGGGGTCGTTGCGAAAAACGCAGTTGAAGTTGTGGAAATCGCGACCCGCCGCGCCCATGATGACGATGTTTCGTGCTGCCATGCCGTTGTATCCTTCCTTACGCTGGCCGCTCTGTGCGGCCCGGCGTCTCTGCTCTCCTGACGAGTTAGTCCCGATCTATGTCGGTTATGGGTTCGCCGCCGTCGCAGCAGGTGTCGTAGACGACAACTTTGCCCCGCTCACCACCCTGGATGCTTGCGTGCCCGCCGAAGGTGGGAAGGAGCAAGTCCGGCCGCATCACCTCATCGCGCGTACCGAGTGCTACGAGCGTTCTGTTGAGAAGCATGATGCGAGCGAAGCGTTCCGCGGCGACATCGAGATCGTGGGTAGAGACGAGGACCGTGACCCCACGCTCCGTGAGACCCCGAAGTATGGCGAAGATGTCCTTCTGGCTTCCTACGTCCAGCCCGGTGAGCGGTTCATCCATGAGCACGATCTCGGCTTCTTGGGTGAACGCGCGCGCAATGAACACGCGCTGCTTCTGGCCCCCGGAAAGCTCGCCGATCTGTCGGCCCGCCAGATTCTCCATGTTCACCATCTCGAGGCTTTGATAGACGAGATTCTTGTCGAGCTTGCCCGGTCTGCGGAACATTCCGATCCTTCGCGTGCGTCCCATCATCACGACGTCGAAGACGGTGACGGGAAAACTCCAATCCACGATATTCGCCTGCGGCACATAGGCTATGCATGTATGGCTGTCCGGCGCGCTACCGAAAACGGTGATCGCACCCGACTCCATCGGAATGATGCCGGCAAGCGCGCGGAAGAGGGTGCTCTTGCCCGCGCCGTTCGGACCGACAACGGCCACCGAGTCGCCACGGGGCAGCGCAAAGGAAATACCGTCCAGCGCGACCGTCCCGCCGAGAGTGACGCGCAAGGCTTCCACACGTAGTGCCGGCTGTGTATGGTCGTGGACGACGCGAGTCATAGCGGTACTTTAGCGAGACGCCGCAGAGAAGGCAAGTCCGCATCGCTCCTCTCGCTCCATCGCAGGCCCGAATGCATAATTATAGAAGAATTTGCGGCATATTCAGGTTGCGAAGATGCGTCATACGACAACACGAAGGACGAAATCTTCGCCTATTCTTGACACGCTTGACACGAATAGCTATAGTCCCGGAATACCGGCTGCGGTGGTGAAATTTGGTAGACACGCTAGCTTGAGGGGCTAGTGCCCGAAAGGGTGTGCTGGTTCAAGTCCAGTCCGCAGCAAGAGCATCCGCCTCCCTGGAATCATTGTAGGAACTTGCGTTGTAATCCCGAGCGTCCCGTCACCTTGATCGAACAACCCGCGGCCGAATGAATATCGAAATTTCCTGACACTGGTTCGTGAGGCCAAAGCATCGGCGGGCAATCGGTCGACATATTGGAAATGCCACAAGCCCTACCATTGAATTATCTTCGTAGCGTAGAGAATTCTACAAAAAATGAGAGCATACCACGGGAGGTTGCTTCCATGAAAAAGATGCTGAGCGTTTTGATCTTGTCGACTTTAGCATACGTTGCCGGGGCTGACGGGACCACTATCATTGACGAGTGGTCCTCCGTTCAGCCGCCACAAGCACCCGTCCTCGTTCCGGTAAAGGTCGATCCCGCTACGACAGCCCTCCTTCTCCTGGACTTCCAGGATCGCATCATAGGAGGACGCCCCCGGTCGCTTGCCACCGTGCCGAGGGTAAAAAAACTGCTCGACTTTGCGCGGAGCTCAGGGCTCGTTGTGGCATACAGCCTGGGAGGCTCGGCGGACGTCGGGACGATCGTGGCCGACCTCCGGCCGATTTCGACAGATCACGTCGTACACGCAAGCGTGGACAAGTTCTATGGCACCGACCTCGAGTCCTACCTCAGGTCCAAAGGCGTCACCACGGTGATCATCACGGGCCTGCAGGCCGAGGGCGCGGTCCTGGGAACGAGCATCGGCGCAAGCCTGCGCGGCTTCAAGGTCATCGTTCCTGTCGACGGCACGGCTTCGCCCGAGCTCTACGCAGAGCAGTACGTCGCTTGGCACCTGCTCAACGCGCCGGCGGTCAAGGGCAACGTCCAGCTCACGCGAACGGACCTCATAGGACGCTGAGACAACCGGCCCTGGAAGCCATCGCGTACGGTCCAGGGCCTGCCCGGATTCCCTACTCCGCCGCCTCGAAGCTGAACCCGACAAGGAGCGCTATTTGCGGGTTGACATAGCTGGGCATGGGCACAAAGGTGAGCTTGATAGGCACCGTGTAGCCGTGAGTCGCAATGGTCAGGCCCGCCCAATACATGACGGACGCTCCGATTTTCACTGATCCGCCCGGAGCGGTAAGTGAGAAGTGCGGACCCATGCCGACTTCGAAGCCCGATGGGCCCCTGTAGCCCAAGAGCAGATCCACGTTCGGAACGGGCATGTTTTGATCCAAGCCCGCGATGAGAAACATTTCGTGGAGAAGCAGTGATCTCTTGGAATCACCTAACGGGATACGCTGGGAAGATTCGATTCCCATTTCTGTAACGACGGGAAAGTACGTCCCGTCGGTCTTTGGATAGACCGCCTGGAGTGTGGTGTTGAAAGCCGCCGGGTCGATGATCTCTGCCTCGACGCCCATGACAGGACCGAAGAATATGCGCGTTGCGGTGGCCTGCTCCTGACACACCACGTTTGTCCCTGCACCAATGAGGAAGAACGCCATACCGATCAGCGGAGCCCAAGACCTTTTCATGTACATCCTCCTTTTGAATGTGACCTCGATTTTCTATGAGACATCACGCTGCGCAAATGAAAGAGAGTCGTCCAGCCACGTATCCATCCGTAGCACGGATCGTCTGCGGTCAAACGCCAAGCGCTGCGCGGTGCGCTGCGACCAGCTCACGGCGCGCCGAGCCATCCATGCTCCACCCGGCACCCCGCGTAGGAGCTGTGCTCGTATGCTCAATCGCAGAGGCAGTATCACGAATCGCCTCATGAGCTCATCGTCCATGCTCACGAATGAGCGCGCGCTGCCGGGATCACCCTGACGGGCGCATCTGCCGAAGAGCTGACGGTCAATCCGATAGGACTCGTGGCATTCCGTGCCGATCACGTGAAGGCCTCCCAGCTCCACCACACCGGCCGCCAGCCTGATATCGGTTCCCCTGCCGGCCATATTCGTGGCTATCGTGATGGCTCCTTCTTCGCCGGCGCGGCTCACGATGGCTGCTTCCTCCTTGTGCCGAACCGCGTTCAGCACCTTGTGCGGCAGTCGTGCCTTCTCCAGTATCGCGGAAAGGTGCTCACTGGCCTTCACGCTCCGCGTGCCGACAAGCACCGGCCGACCCGTTTCATGGATCCTCGCGATTTCCTTCAGCACCGCCTGCCAGCGCGCTTCCGACTCCGCAAAAGCCATGGGGGAAAGCATGCGGCGGCGGCAAGGAACGTTCTCCGCAATCCGCACGACGTTGAGCCCGTAGATATCCCACAGCTCCTGCGATGCCTCGCGCGCCGTGCCGGTCATTCCCGACAGCTTGTGAAAGAATCGGAAGAATCGCTGGAAGCTGAGACGCGCAAGGGTTTCCGTAGGCGATGTGGCGGGCAGACCCTCCTTCAGCTCGATGAGCTGGTGCAGCCCTCCGCGCCAGCTCCGTTGAGGCATCTGCCGACCGGTAAACTCATCCACGATCACCACCTTGCCGTCCTGCACGACGTACTCGGCATCTTTTGCGAAGAACTCGCGGGCGCTGAGAGCCTGGTGGATGAGCTCCAGATTTCCCGAGGTTCCGCCGAACGTGGCCGGCCGCCGTCGAATGTGCTCGGCAAGACGCTCCCTCATGAAATCGTCCAGCTCGATCTCCTTCTCCTTTTGGTCCACCCGGTAATCCCGGCCCTTTTCCAGCGTCTCCGCGATGGCATGCGCGGAGCGGCATGCTTCCAGAAAGGTCGGATTGGGAGAAGTCCGCGCGATGATGAGCGGCGTGACTGCCTCGTCGATCAGGATGCTGTCAGCTTCGTCCACTATCGCGGTGTGGATGCCCCGCATGACAAGGCCAGCATTCAACTTGGACGCGCCGCCCAGGAGGGCAGCAATCTGTCGTCGCTCGAACTTCTGCAGGTCTCCCAGCCACAGGCGGTCACGGAGGAAGTCCGCAACGATCTCCTTGCTCGTGGTATAGGTCACGTCGCAGTTGTACCCCTGGCGGCGAGTTTCCGGGTCCATCTCACCCGTGACAAAACCCGCTCTCACCCCGCAGAATCGGTACAGCGTATTCATCCACGTCGCGTCTCGTTCCGCCAGATAGTCGTTGGTCGTAACGACGTGACAGGGTGTTCCGGCCCATCCGTTGAGCACCATGGCCAGCGCCGCGGTGAGCGTCTTGCCTTCACCGGTGGCCATTTCGGCGACGCAGCCACGATAGAGCGCCAGGGCTCCGGCGAGCTGCACGACATACGGCCGCAACCCGACGCTCCGCGCCGCGGCTTCGCGGATGCCTGCAAGCGCGTGCGGTATCTGCTCCTCGTACCCATGGGATCTGCGTCGTACCACATCATGCATTTCGGACAACCTGCTCATCAGCGCGCCGTCGGAAAGGTCCTTCCATTCCGCGGACATGTCGTCAATGCGACGCGCGGTTGCCATCAGCTCAGGCTCGCTGCCCATCGAGGTGACGGAGCCGGCAGCGGAGTGGAGACGCGAATCGAGCCCCGACAGAAGCGGATCCGGTTTGACGATGTGGCTGCGAAAGAAGTCCCGAGACAGGTCACTCATAGCTTGTAGCGCTCCTGAAGGAGCTGACGGAGCTTCCGCCACGCCTGCTTGAGAAGCGACTCCGAGGGTAGGCGAAAAAGAGCCCTTCCCGACTGGCCTTGGGATAGTGCAACAGGGGCCTCATGCGGCAGATCGAGTCTCACCTCGTAAAAGGTCTGTGCGGCCTTGATGCCCGTGGTATCCGCGGCGCTGAGCGAAACGTCTCCCCCCGCACCAAGACCGAGTGCCGCGGAAGGGAGCGCCGTCTGCTCCATGGGAATCTGCTGGAGCCGGGGGGGATGCACGGTTGTGCCCGCCTGGCCCGAAATCCGTACCTCGGTGGCTCGTATCTCTCCGGAGAAGACGCGTGAGACGTCCCGCTGGGACACGACGGCGGAGAAATAGAACGACGCGTCGTTTACCACCTGGCCAATTTGTGCTCCGCGTGGCATCCACATGCCCAGGGACTCGCTCAGGTACGGCGCGACCCAGATTCCCGGCACGCTCGCTGTAAGAGTGAGAGAACCACGCTCTTCCATCATCTGTTCGAGCTGGAGCTGGATGGACATCATGATGCCGTCTACGGTCTTCACATCCGCGACATTGCCCTGGAGCGCCCGCTGGCGCTCGGCCAGAACCTGGGCGAGCTTGGCTTCCAGCTCCTGGATGCGGAGATCGAGCTCCCTGCTCTCCATGCGTACGAGCGCGTCTCCCGGGCGTACCCGCGCCCCGGAATTCATCACCACCTGGGCAATAGCGCCCGCGGCACGTGTAACAACCAGTTGGCTTTCCCGGGCTTTGACCACACCCGGGCTCTTGAAGCTATTGGGAAACGGGCAAAAATAGAGGAAAGCTGCAACCGTTACAACCGCACCGACACAGACTCCCACTGCCCGCGCGCGCGTCTTCTGCAGTTTTGGATCAGCCGCAAGGTAGTGAATGAGGCGGAGCGCGGGTGTCAGGAGCCACGAGATGGCGCAGACAACCGCCATGACGATGCCGGCAAGCAGAAATCTGTCCGCAAGGAGCAGGAGTATTCCGCCAAAGACCACGACACGATAGATGCCGCTGAGCACGCCGAATACGGAAAGCCAGAATCCTTCCGCGCGGGAAGCCGAGGGGCTCCGTGACTGCTTCATGCCGAAGCCGTAGCGCTCCACCAGGTGACGGAGATGCATGGTGGCCTGGGCATGGAGGTTGGGGATGTCCAGAAGATCGGAGAGCATATAGTAGCCGTCGTAGCGCAGCAGCGGGTTGACGTTGAAGACAATGGTGGAAACGGAGGCGACGAAAATCAAATTGTAAGCGAGGGAATGAACCACGCCGGTTCCCGTGTTCGCCCAGATGATGGCCGCGCACGCGGCAAAGAAGATCTCTACGATCATGCCGGAACCGCCCACGAGCACCCGCTTCCACTTCTCACGGAAAGCCCAGGCTGCGGTGGCATCCACGTACGGCAATGGGCTGAAGATGAGGAACATCACCCCGAGGGTATGTACCTCTCCGCCGAAGCGGCGCACGGCGAACGCGTGGCCGAGCTCATGAAGGCATTTTATGAGAACGAGACCCGCGTAGAGGAGCGGTATGTTGCCCAGAGCAAGGACCCCTTGCGTCTGCTCTCCTAGAAGGGCGGCTTTGCCGACCACTTCAATGATCGCCCACGTCACGACGGCCACCCAAAGAACCACCCCGAAGGGATTCATGAGCAGTCGGACAAACGGGAGGAACCTCTTCAGCGTATTGTCGGGATCGATCAAGGGGATGCGGGCGAACATGATGTTCATGAGAGTTGAGCGTGTGACCTTCTGCTTCTGCTTGGTATAACGCTCGAAGAGCTTCTCGCTGTCCGGTGGCAACTCGAAGTGGAGAAGGTTGGCGTGGTAGAGCTGGGCGAGGAGCTGAATCACATCTTCCTGACCCGGAGCATCCTCCGCGTCCCGGCTCATGCTCTCCTCCCACACCTCCTCCACCGTTCGCTTCATGGAAAGGCGGGCGACAAACTCATACGCGGCGGGGCGGAGCCGGAAGAACTGCCCACTGAAAGGGTCGCAGAGCACGTACCAGCGGGATCCCCGGAAGAGCTGTCGGTGGACCTTCACCCCGGCGGACAGGCTCACGTGCTGGTTGGCGATGCGGTACCACGACTCATGAAAAATCCGGCTCTCTTCCACCATAACGCCTGCTCCTACCACCAGAGCCGCATGCGCAGGAAGTCGATTGTCCGATGCGTGGCGAGCCAGAGGAGTGTTTTTTTCCCCGCATTCAGGCGCGCAACGCCGGTCATGCCGGGCCGCCACCAGCTCGCTTTGGCGCCGGTGAGCTCGGCCTTGGCAATGAAGACATTACGCTTCTCCTTGGCGATCGCGACCGGCTCCAACCGGGACAGCTGCACCGCAAAGTGCTCTTGGGGACGGCTGGCCAGCGCGATCTCCCCTTGCATTGCAAGGGCGAGCTCGTGGAAATCGCTCTCGTTCACCTCCAGCTCCACGTAGAGATTGTCGATCCGCCCGAGCTTCAAAAGGGGATCGCCTTGGCGTACCGGGCTTCCGATCCTGTCTATCAGGTCCCCTTCAACGATGGTTCCGTCAAACGGCGCGCGGATGACCGCTTGATCAAGCTGGTAGCGGGATAGCTCCAATCGCGCGGCCGACTGGTCGCGGAGCGCCGCGTTGATCCGCATATCGGCGAGCGCGCCGGTGCCCTGCGCCTTCTCGACCTCGCGATCGTAGCGCGCTTTTTCCGCCACGATTTCAGCTTCGCGCAAGAGGAGGTCCGTCTTGTCCAGGCCGAGCAACACCTGCCCCCGGATCACGCTGTCGCCGATGCGGACGGATACTTTTTCAATGCGACCATCGAAGGGCGCGGTGAGGTGCACGATCTCATCCGTGCGCAGGCCGGCAACAGCGCTGATGTTGTACGGCGCTCGTGCAAGGAATACGACGCCGAGGAGCGTGGCCACGAGGAGTGCGACTCCTTTTGCACCTGTATGCTGGTACCCGAGAAGACCGGCCAGCATCTCCCTCAACGCGCGGGCCGCGCGGGCACCGAACCAACGATCCGTGCGTTTCAGGTCGGACAGCCGGCGTGAGGCATGGTCGCAGGAGAGTCGCAGAAGGCGCAGCTCGGTCTCCGAAAACGGCGTGGTGCTGCGTTCGCAACTGCAGACAGCGATCCCTTCCCCGTCTTCCCGGAGAGGGAGCGAAACCATATTCGTGACATCCAGGGCTGCCATGTACGCCTCATGATCGCGGCGGAAGGGCCCGCCGACCTCCACGGCGGGAAGAACGATCTCCACGTTCTGGTCCAGCGCCTCTTCCATGGCCGCTTCCAGCTTTTGGATGGACTCGGTCTTGCGCTCGAATCGATCCACCCGGCTGATTGCCTGGACGCGTATATAACCCTTGTCCAGCCACCCGAGGCTGACACGTTCGCTGCGCATTCTGGTGGCAAGCTCATTGCAGAACACCATCGCCGTGGACAGGAAGCGCTTCTCCGCGTTCAGGAGCACCATAAGGTCCAGAACGCCCGCAAAATGCCCCACACGGATCCGCGCCTCCGAGGCGACCCGACCAAGCTGGTAGGTTGCCGGGACATCGCTCACGAGCTGCAAACGGCGCAGGATCTCGGGTGCCGTGTCGGTGGAAAGCGAACCCCTGAAAAACGCCGCAATGCAGCAATCCTCCGCGGAGTCGGTCTGGAGGTGCACGACCATCGAGTAACTGCCGTCCTTTTCACCATGGGCAGTCCCCTCTTCGATGCAATGGGCGATGAGATCCGGGATGCTTTCAAGGCGTGTCTCAGCGGCGCCGGCAGCGGCGAGTGCGCCCGGTGCGACGGCAAGCAGTCGCCAGCCGGCCCCGGGCCCCTTGAAGCGCACGGCGATAATGCCGGAATCCGCGCCGCTGATGGAAAGCAGGGTGGCGAGAAATACCCGCCAGAATCGTGCCGGCTCTCCGTCCATGTACCTGATCTTCTGGATGCCTTCCAGGGCGGCGAGGTATGCCTGTTCGCGTTCCGAGGCTTTGTTTTTTTCCATTTTATCTATCCGCGACGATGGAGGCGGAAACGCCCGGATGCACGCGCCCGTCGGCGTTCTCGATCAGCACCTTCACCTCGCGTAAGCCGCTTGCCGCATCAACGAGCGGGGAGAGGAACTCAACGGTGCCCGGGAGCGAGATAGTGCCGTCGATCTCGCGTAGCTTTACGGTGACTTGCCGGCCCACTTTCAGCTTCACGCTTTGCCCCTGCTCCATGTGCATCACCAACCTGCACCTGCTCACGTCAACGATGCGCAGAATCGGCTGCTGGACGCTGCAGCTCTCTCCCACCTCCAGCATGAGCTGCACGATCACACCGTCGAAAGGAGCGGTGACCAGCCTCCTACGCAGCTGAGCTTCGGCGATCTGGAGCTCGATCTTTTCCCGCTCCTTGGTCACGAGAAGCTGGTCCAGGTCCGCCTGTGCGAGCTTGTATTCCAGCTCCTTCTTCTGGAGATCCTCCCGTGAAACCGACCTGGTCGTTTCATGGAGCTTCCGCGTGCCCTCCAAATCCAGCGCCACGCTCTCCAACTTGGTCCTGGCGGCGTCGATCGGAACGGTGCTGTCCGCGACGGTCTTGCGCCTGCTCACCTCCAGTGACTCGAGCTGACTATCCAACTCCGCGACAACTTCCCCCGTGTGAACGAGCTGGCCCTCTCTGACGCGGATAAGCGTGATGATCCCCGATTCGCTGGCGCTCACGTTGGCATCCCGATATGGCTCTGTGATGCCTTGCAGGCCTGCAACTTGCGCATAGGTGCACGGCGACTGGATTGTGAGAAGGAGAATGGCGGCAAGGAGTCGAACGCGGGGAACGATCATTTACTTTTCCAATTTTAAAAGGATGTTTTAATGCGCTCATAATACCCGAATGCATCATTCAAATCAACACCAATCGTGAGAATGGACTTTCTGATCTCTTTTATGATATGCTCGGGCAATCATATAAGTTAGACATGGTTGGCAATAAGAATTGTGCGATTACTATAGTACTCATCCTGCTCCTTGCTCTGCCTGTAAGGCTCTGTTGGTCCGATAATGCGACTGCCGCGACCATCGACGTGCACCTCAGTGACGTCGTTTTCGCTGCCGTGCTTCATAATCCCACAATCGAAGAGGCCAAAGTGCAGTGGCGAATCAAGCAAAGCCAGGAACGTGCGGCATGGGGTGATTTCGAGCCTACGATCGTTTCGCGTTATGCAGAGGACGGCCTCCATCGCCTGAATAGCGCTGCGGAACAGGTTTCTCAGTTCGGCAGGTCCGAATACTCTGAGACACAGGCCCAGCTCGATGTCGGCCTGGAAGGAAAGTTCCTCACGGGAGCCAGCTACAACCTGGGGTACATGCTTTCCAAGACGGAAAGTGATTTCATAACCTCCAGCGAATACCAGTCTACGCTCGGCTTTGACGTTGCGCAGCCGCTCCTGAAAGGTTTCACGCACCAGGCTGCATTTGCGCCCATCCGCTTGGCACGATTGGATGCCGGGATCGCCTTCCACGAGCTACGCAAGCAGCTCATCTCCGTGCTCTCCAGCGTCCAGACCGCCTACTGGGATCTCGTGCTTGCCCAAGGGAAGCTCCAGCTTTCCGCCGACTCCGTACAAATTGCGCAAGATCTCCTGAAGGATGCCCAGGAGCGCGTACAGGTGGGCAAGATGTCAGAGATCGATCAGCAGGAGGCGGAAACCCAGCTCGCCCTTCGTCTGGTCGAGCAGGAAGACCGGGCACTGGACCAGCAGGAAGCTGTCACCCGTTTGCAGCTCCTCATTGCGGACGACCGCGTAAGCCGTGCCGCAGGGGTCAAGGCTATTGATCCCCTGGCACCGCAGGAGTGGGACCCGTCGGTGTTCAGCTCGAAGAGCCGCGCCATGGCGACGGAGGCGATGACGCTTCAGCCGGAGCTTGCCAGCAAACGCGTGGAGGAGGTGAAGGCGGCAGTCAGGCTGGAATACAGCAAGGATCAGTCGCTTCCCGAGCTGAATGCGAAGGCGCACCTCGGCTACATGGGGCTGGGGGATACCCCCGAGGCCTCTCTGCAGAAGCTGAACAGCGAGGAATTTCCTACATGGTCCCTCGGTATAGAGCTTCGCCTTCCCACATTCGGGGACGTGAAGAACAGGGGCGCTCTGGAGCAGGCCCGTCTGGGCAAAGAGCTCGCAACGAGCCAGCGTCAGGCCGCTGAGAAGGAGATCGCAACATCGGTGGACGCGCTCGTCCGCCGCGTCCTCGTCTTCGACCGGCAGATTGACGCCGCCCTTGCGGAGTCGGGGTTCCGAAAGCAGCAGCTCGATGTCGAGATTGCGCGCTTGGATGCCGGCAAGACCGATATCCGCAAGGTCTACGAGATGGAGGACGCCCTGTCACAAGCGCGCGTACGGGAGCTCGAGAGCTACAACAAGTTCCGAAAAGCGCTGGTGGATCTTGGCGCCACAAGCGGTACCCTGCTCAGGGACCAGGGACTCGAGGTCATCCAGGGCGATCTCATCACGCTGTCGCCGAGCATCTTGGCGAAGTCAACCAGGTAGCGGTGCAGCTTGTTCAGCCACGGGACGGTACTCGAACCAATCGAAGTCGGCGGGAGAGCCGCATGCGGCGCCGTTCCCGCTGCTGAACATCGCCACATACACGCCCGTGAATCCTCCAGCCGTTTCCGTGGCAACATAGCGTGTCTCACCCGCAGCGAGCTCAACGAGTGCGCCCGCGTCATTGCCGCCGAAAAACCGATACGTCGTCCGGTCGGCGTCCACACGGAGAATCACCGCCCCCGACCCGACTTCCCGACGTGACACCTCGGCCATGAGGCTGCCGATCCGACGCCGAACAATCAGGCACCGCTTCCCGTCCCGCAGGGAGAGGAAAAGGTCATAGTGATGTCTCTCATTCATCCAGACCGTCATACCGGCGCATTCATGATCCGATTCGGACGCGAACTCGAGCCGCGTCGTTACACACACGTTGAAATGCTCCTGACGCCGTCCCACCCACGCGGGGGAAGCAGCTTCGTCGAGGGACACGGAGCTCCCGCGCAAGCGTAGCCATCCCGGCCTTTCGGTGAGCGACCATCTTCCGGGATCGGGATTTCGGAGAAAATTCCAGTCCGGGCCCAGGCGGGAGTGTTCGAAGTTGTCTCGCTCCGTCTCCGCGGGCCAGGAGTGAGGCGACGGGAGAGGCCCGGACATACTGAGTGCCACCTTCCCCCCCTCTCCGATCGTCGGCCACCCATCGGCCTCCCATTGTACCGGCGCGAGAAATGTCTCGCGGCCCAAATGATGATACGGCCAGTGTCCGTTGGGACGGATGCCGAGGAAAACCACCCACAAGGCGCCATTGCCGTCCTGTATGAGATCGCCGTGTCCCGTTGCTTGGATGGGGCTGGACATGCTGCGGTGACTCAGTATCGGGTTTCGTGGACACGAGACAAAAGGGCCCCCGGGGTTCTGCGAGCGCGCAATCGTGAGCATGTGGCCGTACTCGGTGCCGCCCTCCGAGATGAGAAGGTAGTACAGATCGCCAATACGATAGAGATGCGGCCCCTCGGGATATTGCCCACCTGTCCCCTGCCAGACCAGGCGCTCCTCGCCTACCTGGCCCGACGGGAGCTGAATCTCGCGCTGGAGAATTCCCCCCGAAGTGTAGGAAAAATAGACCTTCCCGTCCGAGTCGAAAAACAGCGAAGGGTCGATCCCACCGCCTTCCAGCCAAACCGGTTCTGACCATTCACCGACAGGGTCGAGCGCGGTTACCAAGAAATGCCCGCCGCCCGTGACGTTGGTGGTGATAATGTAGAAAGTCCCTTCGTGGAATCGTAACGTCGGCGCATAGATGCCGCCTGAGCTTCGCGCCCCCGACAGCGGCAACTGCGATGCTCGGGTGAGAGCGTGTCCGATCTGGCGCCAGTGAACAAGGTCGCGAGAATGGAACAGCGGCAGCCCGGGGAAATACTCGAAGGAGCTGGTGACAAGATAGTAATCGTCGCCCACGCGACAAATACTGGGGTCCGGGTGGAAGCCCGGAATCACTGGGTTGCTGTATTTCATTTCCATCCTTCAGCCTGCTGCCTATCCAGGTGCTCGCCCGTCACCTGGTCCTTGTACTTCATGCCCGTTTCTCAATGGAATGACGGTCTCGGAAAACTGAGGGTACCATGGCACGATTCGGCGGCGAACTCCAGGGGGAGGGCCTTTTCACTGCCGTCTTCTCTCCCCCTTTGCTTGATCGCTGTCCGGGGAGAGCATGCCGATCCCCAACGCGCGGACGGCAGGCACTATTGCCGGCTCTCTGCTCATGCTCATCATTGGAGGTGAGGAAGATCGAGACGGAAGCCGTGCGTCCGTCGAACCCGATAAGGCGGCCCGGTGGCTCCGACTGAGCGCCGCGCTTCACCTGGAGAATGACGCGCGCATTTTCATGATGCATTCTCCCTTGACTGTTCATGCCCAGCGCGGTAGGGTCCTCGTGCGGAGACCTACGTCTTTCCACACAGCATAATGCGAAAAAAAGGCCCAAACAAATTCTCCCGCCAACAAGCAAGGATACCGGTGTTTGTTGCGTGCATGCTCATCTTGGCCAGCGCCTCCGTAACGATGGCTGACGACATGATGAGCGAACAATTCTCAAAACCCGTCTTCAAGGAAATCTGGGCGTACCTCATGCGGGGAGAAGAAAAGGAGCTGACCGGCGCGGAGCCTATCACGGACATCGGCTATTTCGGCGCGGGCCTGACCAAAGAAGGGCGAATAGCAGGCACGATCCCGAGGCCCGACATCACCCTCAAAGGCGGTTTCAAGCCCCGGATACATCTCGTCATCGCCGAGCTCTCCAATCTAGCACTCATGCATTTTTCTCTGGACCCGGACTATGGGGTCTCTCCCCTCCTGCTGGATGACATTTGTCGCGCAGCCGAAAGCTTCGATGGGGTTCAGATTGACTTCGAAGCCGTCTCACGCGACGACGCGGAATATTTCTTCGCCTTTTTGAAGCAATTGAAAAGCATGCTTCCGGAAGGGAAGCTGCTGAGCGTTGCGGTGCCGGCGCGCATCGGGGCGAGAGTCGACGCGTACGACTACTCACGGATTGCTCCGCTGGTCGATAGGATCGTCATCATGGCATACGATGAGCATTGGAGCGGCAGCGCTCCTGGTCCGATAGCTTCGCTGCCATGGTGCGCGCAAGTGGTCGACTACGCGGAGAGCGCCATAGCGAATGACAAAATAGTCATGGGATTGCCACTGTATGGCAGAGCATGGCAGGACAAGAAACTGGCAAAGGCTCTGCGCTTCGAAAGTGTGCAGGAAATTCTCGCGGAAAAGCAGAGCCCGACGAATTATTCTTCGGAGCTCGGCTCGTACTTCGAATACTCAGAGAACGTGGTCGTAAAGGTCTTCTACGACGATTACCGCACCATCATGGAAAAACTCCGGCTGTACCAGACAAAAAAGGTTGGCTCGGTGTCATTTTGGCGGATCGGACAGGGTCCTCCCGAGCTCTGGGCAAATATCGAGAGCGCAGGGTCCCCGGCCATTTCCACTCGCATTCCTGACACCGCGACGCCACCGTACCTCAGCAATTAGGCATCTGCCGAGCGCCTTCAATTGACGCATATTGGAATTGAAGAAGGAGGATGGCTTCGAGCAAGCGCCTGCCTACGATGTCGTTAGGCGAGATCGCTCGTCGTCCGGTGCTTGAAAGAGGGAGGAGTTTCGCCCCGTGCCTGAAAGCTTTTGGCTGGTCGCCTCGCCAGTTTTTGTTCCTGATCGCTGCGCTGATGCTCTTTGCTCGCACGGGGTTGAATGTCGAGGCCCAAACGTCCGTGACGGAAGGACAAGCGCTCAATGTCCCCCGTACCCGCGATCCTTGACCACATTCTGCGCGTGCCCGCGCGTGAATGGCGATCTTCTCTTTTCGAAGTTTTTCGGTGGGTCGACTTCCCCGATATTCTGATCATCGATTCCGCCGACTTTGCCGTTCAGGACCGGATGTTCATCACCATCATCATCACCACATCGATGAGAAGGATCGGCCTTACCGGCGTTCTCGTGATCCTCATCAAGAACGGGGCGCTCAAAGTGCTCGTGCACGGCGGCACCGAGGAAAACCCAATCGCGCGTCGGGTCATCGAAATCGGCGGCGCGGCGCTCTTGTTCGTCTTCGGTCTCGTGTTCTTGCTCGCGCAACTCTCGGGCCTCTTCGGTGAGCTGGCTAAGCCGTTGCCGCGTGGAATTCGCGGCACGATCGAGGACTTGCTAGTTGACCTTTCCCGCAAAAAGTATTTACTGGTTTCTCGTACAGGACAAACCTCGTTAGGCGAGGCGTCTGCGTGAGACACAGGCCGCTGCACCGAAACGTCGAAAGACGCCAAGGGGTAGACCAGGCAGGGTCGGATTAAGGCCCTGCATAAAGCGGCTGGGAGCAATCCCTACGACGCGCGGTGCCAAAGCTGGACCAGGGAGGTAGTTCCACCGGGCCTGTCCTTTGGGCTGCAGCGTGCGGGCCTCCCTCTGAGATCGACAGGGAGGCTTTTTTTATGCCTCCGCCGGGACAGGAGCAGGACATGAAGACGCCGACAGCGCAGCCGACACAGCGTAAGAACGGCCTGGGCATCGTCCCTCGACTCTATTACTCAGCGCGGCGAGGGTGGAAATGGTTTGCTATATTCCTCACCGTGACGGGGCCCGGAGTCATCGTCATGGTGGCGGACAATGACGCGGGTGGCATCACCACTTATGCCGCCACCGGCGCCAAGTACGGTTACGGTCTCCTTTGGTTTCTGATCATC
>Ga0265322_10000430_pt1 | contig 17001 bp, 9 predicted proteins | sample 41222metaG_FD_193584 | JGI IMG/M metagenome (GOLD analysis project Ga0265322, IMG submission 193584) | Rhizosphere microbial communities from Carex aquatilis grown in University of Washington, Seatle, WA, United States - 4-12-22 metaG | ecosystem: Host-associated > Plants > Roots > Rhizosphere >...
CATGATCTCTCTTCAGAGGGGCGGTTTTGAATCTAGCCCGCATATCCTGCGACCACCGCCAGCAGATGTGACGCGTGCGGATAAGTGATCATAGCGGTGGCGAGAACTGTGAAATATGCGGGCTAGGCATGCCCGACATTGTCCCTTCATTCGGCAATGTTAGGCAGGCGGGCAGGGTGACGCGGAAAACGCAGCCGCCTCCGGGGAGGTTTTCCGCCGTGATGGTGCCGTGGTGGCAGTCCACGATCTTGCGGCAGATTGCAAGGCCCAATCCGGTGCTCTTCTCCCCGCCGGTCGTCCGGGCGGAGGTGCGTCCGAAATCCTTGAACAGCCTGTCGCGTTCGGCGTCCGGTATGCCCGGACCCTGGTCCCGGACTGCGAACACGATTGAGCCGGCCACCGCCTCGACGTCCACGGTGATCGTCGAGCCCGGAGGCGAGAACTTGATTGCGTTGCTCAGCAGATTGTCCACGACCTGCCGGATCTTGTTCGGGTCGAAGCGGTGCGGGGGTGGTCGATCGTGTGGCACGATTGCGATCTTCGTCTGCTTCGCCGATGCCTCGATGTTGGCGAGATAGACGGCCTTCTCGACGATCTCGGTCAGATCGGCCATCTCCGGGAAGATCTTGAGTTCACCCGCTTCAATCGTTGCCACGTCGAGGAGTTCGTTGACCAGCACAAGCATCTGTTTGCTGGCGGCGTGGATGGTCTCCACGAGGTCGAGTTGATCGGGAGTGAGTTTGCCAACGACGCCATCGCGCAGGAATTCGGCCAGTCCCCGGATGGAGGCCAGTGGATTGCGCAGATCGTGTGCCGCCATGCCCAGCAGCCTGTTCTTGGAGGCATTCGCCTTGCTCAGCTGCCCGACCAGAAGCTGCTGTTCGGCCAGCAGGTGACGGATTTGCAGATGAGTGCGGATGCGGGCCAGCGCCTCCTTCGCCCGGATTGGCTTCGGCAGATAATCGACGCCGCCGGCGGCCAGGCCCTCCACCACGTCATCCGATTCGGCGCGTGCCGTGATGAAGATCACCGGCGCGGCACTGTCGCCGTAACGGCTGCGCAGCTCGCGACAGGCATCAAATCCGTTCATTCCCGGCAACATGACATCGAGCAACACCAAGTCCGGGGGCGCAAGTGGATAGAGCTCGAGCGCCTTTTCGCCGGTGTCCGCTTCGATCACATCGCATCCTTCGGGGCTCAGAATGGCCGCGAGAAGCCGTCGGTTGAGGCGATCGTCATCGACAACGAGAATCCTCATGCCGTTCAACACGCGACGTGTGGCGGGAGTCGATTCAGCGATCATGGAAGAGATGATATCATGCGACGAGTCATATTCTGTTGGTGGCGCGGACGATTGCGGCGGCCATATCGCTGGCCTGGACCGGCTTGCTGATGTAGTCATCCATTCCCGCGGCGAGGCAGGTTTCCCGGTCGCCCGTCATCGCGGCCGCGGTCATGGCGATGATGTAGAGGGGCACGACGTCTCCGCCGGCCGCGCGCCGCGTCTGCTCCCACGCGCGCAGGTGGCGGGTGGCTTCATAGCCGTCCATCTCCGGCATCTGGCCATCCATCAGCACGACGTTGTAGGGACGGGCTTGCGCAGCTTCGACCGCGGCGCGGCCATCGGCAACGATGTCGACGCTGTAGCCCAGGCGGGCGAGCTGCATGCGGGCGACGCTTTGGTTCACCACATTGTCCTCCGCCAGGAGGATGCGCAGCGCTTTGGGTTCCGGCTGACGTCGCGGCAAGGCGGGCGGAGCGATCACGCGGTGCTTGCCCATCCCGAGCAACGACGCGATCGCCTCGCGCAATTCCTCTTGTTGAACGGGCTTGGCCAGGCACGCGGTTACCCCCGCCGCGGCGATTTCACCGAAAGGCGGAATGCTGCCCATGGATGTCAGAATCAGCATCTTGAGGCTGGCAAGCGCCGGATCTGCCGAAATGTTGCGGGCCAGTTCAAAGCCGGACATGCCCGGCATCTGCATGTCGAGCAGGGCGAAATGGAACGGCTGACCCGCCTGCGCCGCGCTCCGCAGCAATGCCAGCGCCGATTTGCCGTCCGCCGCGCAGACAGCGGAGATATGCCATGCGCTCAACTGGCGCTGCAGGATTTCGCGGTTGGTCTGGTTGTCGTCGACGATCAAGGCGCGCTGACCGGCGAGATCCACCCGGTGCGGGATCACGCGGAGCGCCGTCGGTTGCACTGCGAGTTTCACGGTGAACCAGAATGTCGAACCCTTGCCCGGCTCGCTCTCAACGCCGATTTCACCGCCCATCAGTTCGACCAGTTGCCGGGAGATCGCGAGGCCCAGACCGGTGCCCCCGAATTTGCGGGTGATGCTTCCGTCAGCTTGCGTGAAGGGTTGAAACAAACGTTTTCGCTGATCCGGCGTGATGCCGATGCCCGTGTCGGTGACGGCAAAGCGCAGTTGCACGCTTTCATTCGCCTCACCCGTGTTGGTGATCCGCACGACGACCTCGCCGTGCTCGGTGAACTTGAGGGCGTTGCCCACGAGGTTGAGCAACACTTGCTGCAGGCGGCCGGAATCGCCGATGACCTGAACGGGGATGTTGTCGTCGATGAGGTAGGCCAGTTCCAGACCCTTGGCGTGCGCCCGTTCAGCCATCAAATGCAGGCAACCCTCCACGGGAACACGCAGCTCGAAGGGTCGCAGCTCAAAGGTGAGCATGCCGGCTTCGATCTTGGAGAAATCCAGGATGTCGTTGATGATGGTCAGGAGGGCATCGGCGCTCGTCCGGACGGTGTTGGCGAACGTGCGTTGTTCGGCCGTGAGTTCCGTGTCGAGCAGCAGACCGATCATGCCGACGACCCCGTTGAGGGGCGTGCGGATCTCGTGGCTCATGTTCGCCAGGAACTGGGATTTCAGCCGCGCACTCGCCTGCGCCTCCTTCACCGCCACCCGCAACGCCTCGTCGGTTCGTTTTCGCTCTGTGATGTCGCGGGAGATGCCGAAGGTGCCGACGATCTGCCCCTGCGCGTTCCGCAGCGGCATCTTCGTCGTCGAAACCCAGGTGTCCGGTCGATTCGGCCTGGTCTCGCGCTCCTCAAGATCGACGATCGGCTGACCGGTCTGAATGATGCGTTGTTCGTCGGCGAATGCCTGCCGGGCGTGCTCATCGGAGAACAGGTCGAAGTCAGACTTCCCCACCATGGCGGCGGCCTCCAGGCCATCGCGTCGGGATTTGGACGCGCTGACTGCGATGAACTTCGAATCACGGTCCTTGAAATACACGTTGTCCGGCAGGGTCTCCATCAACGTCCGCATGAGAAACCGCTCCTGCTCCAGGGCCTGTTCGACCGCCTCTGCCTTGGCGCGCTCCCGGTTGTATGCCTGCAGCCGGCGCGCGCCGAACCCGATGACTCCAAGCCCCAACATCCAGATGATGCCGTTGACGATGGCCAGCATGTTGAACTCGCGCTGCTCGAACTTGCCCCAGGCCAGGGACACAGCGATAAGCGCCGTCCACAAAGCCGCCGCGGCCAGCGCGAAGCGCCACCAGCGAAGGGACTGGTCGGCACGTTTCATTGGGATTCCGTTTCCATTGGTCCGGCTGCCCCATGGAGACGCGACGCCCTCGTCGCGCGGCTTGAGTCAGAAGGTTCGATGGTCATTTTGGTGCGAGGGTTTTCATGAAGAAGTTTGGCTGGAATGGGCGTCCACGGAGATTGTTCTGGAGGGCGCAGGCAAGACTGCGCCCGTTTTGGAGGGCGCGACCAGCCTTCGCCAAGGCTACGGCCGGCAGGCAAGATCGCGCCCCTACCCAAACATGGTTTTGGTTTAAGGTTTAGAGGTGCGTCTGGTCTGTGGCTGGCGTTCCGTCTCCAGAAGCGGGGTCAGGCGACACCGCCGTACCTCCGGGTGGCGCCGGTCTTTGACCGGCGATTTCGCCAGTCGGAGACTGGCGCCTGGAGTTTCCAGCGGAGCCGGAAGCTGGACCCCACGGAGCCGCGGACACCCCGCGCCACGGTGAGGTAGATGCGTCGACCTTGGCGCCTGGCGGAGCCTGCAGCACGGCATGCAGAGCGAACAGGAGGCTCGCGCCGGTGAAGGGCTTGGTGAGCAGCGCCGACATGGCCAGCGATTCGACGCCCCCTGCGGGGGTGCTGTCGCCCATGCCGCTGATGCCGATGATCCGGATCTGGGGGTCGATCCGGCGCAATACCCGGATGAGATCCGGTCCATCCATGCCGGGCATCAACATGTCGGTTACAACGGCGGCAATGGCGGCGCGGTTCTGCATGAAAACCGCGAGCGCCTCGGTGCCCTCGGCGGCCGACACGACCTTGTAGCCGGATACCTCCAGGATCTTGGTTGCCACCGTGCGAATGGAGATCTCGTCATCGACGACCAGAATCAGCTCGCCATTGCCGCGGGGCGTTGGCGCGCAACTCGGCCTTGCGACTGGCTTGGCGTCAGGTGTGGCGGGCAGGTAAACCTCAAAGCAGGTTCCCTTGCCGAGCTGGCTTTTGAATTGGATGAAACCGCCATGGCTCTTCACGATGCCGAGCACGGTGGACAGGCCCAAACCGGTTCCCTTGCCCGGCGCTTTCGTCGTGTAGAACGGGTCAAAGATCTTGTCGAAGTGCTCCGGCGGGATGCCGGTGCCCGTGTCGGAAATGCTCAGATGGACATACGGACCTGACTTGGCCCCGGGTGTCATCAGGGCAAACGTCTCGTCCAGATCGGCGTTTTCCGCGCTGATGCCGAGCCGCCCGCCTTCCTTCATGGCGTCGCGTGCGTTGACACACAGATTCATCACGACCTGGTGCAGTTGCGTGACGTCGCCGATGACGGGCCACAGATCCTTGGCCACATCCGTCTCCAGTTCGATGTTCTTGGGGAAAGTCTCGCCGGCGATCTCGGCAATTTCGCTCAACAGATGCCGGGGTTGTAGCGCGATGCGCTTCCCTTCGATGCCCCGGGCGAAGGTCAAAACCTGGCGGATGATATGCGCTCCCCGCCGCGCACACGCCTCCATCGTGGCGAGCATGTTCCGTTCGGAGTCGGTCTGCGCTTTCGATCGCAGGATTTCCGAGGCCATGATAATCGGGGCCAGGACATTGTTGAGATCGTGGGCGATGCCACTGGCCAGCGCGCCGAGATTCTCCAGCCGCTGTGCTTGCAGGAAGCGCGCCTCGAGCTGCTTCTTCTCCGTGATGTCCGTGTCGATCGTGAAGACGGACACGGGCTGGCCCGCAGCGTCCCTCACGAGTGCCAGGCGGGCAAAGACCACGACTTCCCGTCCTGTTTTTGTCTTGTGCCGCCGCTCGCCAGACCAGTCTCCTTCTTGGAGAACCGCGGCCAGCGGATCAGCGGTGTCGCCGCCGGGAATCGAGAGCAGTTCCGTCGTCTTGCGATCAAGCGCCTCGGCGGCGGACCAGCCATAGATCTGCTCGGAGCCTTTGTTCCAGGAACGGATGGTGCCATCCAACGCGGTCAGGTAGATTGCGTCGCTGGTTGTGTCGAGCAACGCTGCTTGCTCGCGGACGCGGTCTGAGGCGTTCTTGCGCTCAGTGATGTCCTGCAGCGTCCCTTCGTAGCAGACAACCCGGCCGCCAGCGTCGCGCACCGTCCGCACATTCTCCGAGACCCAGATCTTGCGGCCATCCTTGTGGAGGGCTTCAAACTCGAAGCCGTCAAAGGCGCCGCGTTCCTCCATCAGCCGTTTGAATTCCTCGCGCCGCGCCGGATCGGCATAGCCCTGCCGTGCGAGATCCGTTCGGTCGCCCATGAGTTCGTCGGGCGAAGCATAGCCGAAGATGTGCGCCATGGCTGCGTTGGCGACGAGCAGCCTTCCCTCTGGCGTCGACTGGAAAATCCCATCCACGGCATTGTCGAAGATCGACTGGTATTTCTGCTCGGCCAGCTTGCGCTCAGTGATGTCCTCAATCACGCCGATCCGCAGGCGCCGGCTGCCGTCGGTCGGATCGAGCAGAGCCACAAAGGCCCTGGTCCACACGGTCGTCCCATCCTTTTTCCGATAACGCTTTTCCCAGGAAGATCCCTGGACGGTCCCAGCGCCAATCTTCTTTGCCTGCTCGACGTCAGTTGGGATGTCGTCCGGATGGGTGATATCCCGGGATGTCAGTCCCAGGAGTTCCTCGGCGGAGTAACCCAGGATTTCGCAGAATCGGTGGTTCACCTTCAAAATCCGAAACTCGTCTCCATCGGCAATCACCATTCCCACCGCGGCCTGCTCGAAGACCGCCTGAAACTGCTGCTGGCTGGCGTGCAAGGTCTCCTCCGCCTGCTTGCGGTCGGTGATGTCGCGCGAGATGCCGACCAAGCCGGTGAGACATCCGTTCGCGTCGCACAAGGGAACCTTGCTGGTCGACACCCAGGTGATCCGGCCGTCAGGCCAGGTTTCCTTTTCCTCGAGGCCGATGATCGGCTCGCCGGTGCTCATCGCCCGCTGCTCGTCATCGAAGGCCTGGCGGGCGTGTTCATCAGTGAAGAAATCGAAATCGGACTTGCCGACCGCCTCGCCTGGGCTGCTCAGCCTGAAAAGTCGCGCCATCGTATTGTTGATCCGGATAAAGCGGCTCTGCCGGTTCTTGAAATAGATATGGTCGGGAATCGTGCTTATCAGGCTGGTGAACAGGGACTGCTCCAGCCGCAGCGCCTCCTCCACTCGCTTGATCTCGGTGATGTCCCGCCCCGAGGACAGGGCTCCGATGACGCTTCCGTTCCCGTCTTTGAGCGCCCTGCACCACCAGGCAAGCAGGCGTTTTTCCCCGTCATGGCGCCGTTGCCAGCTTTGGACATAGACCTTGTCTTGGCCCCGATCGAACAGTGGCCTGACCGAGTCGTAGGTGGTCTGTTCGCTTGCAAAATAGAAGGCGGCTTCCTTGCCGATCACATCGGCGCCGAAGAAGGCCAGGCCGGCCGGATTCGCCCAAGTGTAAACCTTGCGGTTGTCAACCTCCATGATCATGTCCGGGACGGCGGCCAGGATGGCTTCATGGCGGGCGGATAGCGCACGAAACGTCTCCTCGACCCGTTTGCGCTCGCGCCGTTCAGCAGCGTCGCGCAATTCGCGCTCCACGGCGGGAACGAGGCGGGAGAGCTTCCCCTTCATCAGGTAATCGCTGGCACCGGCTTTCATCGCTTCAACGGCCAATTCTTCACCCACCGTTCCCGAGACGAGTATGAACGGCAGCTCCTGGCCGCTCGCCTTGAGCAACTTCAATGCGTTCATGCCGTTGAACTGGGGCATCTTGAAGTCGGAAATGACGATGTCCCATGGCTGGCGATCCAGCGCTGCGCGCATCGTCTCCGGCGTCTCAACTCGCTCCCACGCGACGTCGTAGCCGCCGCGGCGGAGTTCCCGCAGTATCAGGAGCGCATCGTTCTCCGAATCCTCGACCATCAGCGTCCGCAGCGATGTGCTCATGGCGTGCCTTTTCCGTTGGGCGGCGTTTCATTGAGCAGCAGCCAATAGAGGCCGAGCTGGTGGACAGCCTCGATGAACTGGTCGAAATCCACCGGCTTGCGGATGTAGCTGTTGGCGCCGAGGTCGTAGCTGGCCACGATATCCTGTTCCTCCCTCGAGCTCGTGAGCACGACGACCGGCAGGAGTTTGGCGCGGAGGTCGGCCCGCATCCGGCGCAGGACATCGAGGCCGTCGATCTTCGGCAGTTTAAGGTCGAGGAACACGACGGCGGGCTGCTCGCTCAAATCGCGGCCGGCATAAGCTCCGGCGCCGAACAGGTAATCCAACGCCTCGACTCCGTCGGAGGCCACCACGACCTCGTTCGCGATGTTGCATTTTTTGAACGCGTGCAACGTGAGCCTCACATCGTCCGGGTTGTCTTCCACCAACAGGATGATCTTTTTGTCGTTCATGGTGTTTATTGATCGGGCAGGTTCAGAGGGGAAAGGTTCAGACAAGGTGGTTCACCGGATTGGGGATTGTGCAGGGCAGAGACCAGAGTCGGACGATTTCACCACAAAGACACAAAGGCACAAAGGCCGGATGCCGGTCCATTCTCTGCGGGGCGCTCTTTGTGTCTCCGTGTCTTTGTGGTTCACCGATCCGCGGTGAATGGATTGTTTCGGAGCATCCGAATTCATTCTCTCCGCGTCCTCCGCTGCCTCCTGTAAAATGTGGGGGTATCCGGGCTTGAAATGCGCCGGGAACGGGGCAAGGTGATGGCCGATGAATGCAGTTGTCGCCGACCACTCCCCGGTCGCCATTTGGAAGCGGGCGATCCAGCCGGAGGTGAGGAGTTTCTCGCCGGCCGAAGCCCGGGCACTCTTGCGACTGAAGCTCTCGCTGCGCGATTTGGACCGGGCCGATGAACTTGCAGCCAAGGCGCGGGAGGGTGGCTTGACCCCCGAGGAGGAACGGGAATTGGACGATTACGTGGCCATCGGCAGCGCGCTGGAGTTTCTGAAGTCCAAAGCCCGGTCGTCGCAGAAACGGGCGCGGCCGGCCGCCTGATGCCCGCTCGTGGACCCGCGGCTCAAGGCTCAAGTGCGACTGCGCGCTCGTTTTTGCTGCGAGTATTGTCAGTTCCCGGAGCGGTTCGCTGAACTGCGGTTCCAGGTGGATCACATCATCCCGCAACAACACGGCGGGCCGACGGTGTCCGCCAATCTCGCGTGGTCGTGTCTGCGCTGCAACAAACACAAGGGGCCGAACCTTTCCGGGATTGATCCCACCACAGGCCAGGTGGTCCGCCTGTTTCATCCGCGCCGCGACCGCTGGGTTGAGCACTTCGCTTGGAAACAAGCCAAGCTCGTCGGGCTGACGCCGCTGGGTCGGGCCACTGTAAATGTCCTTCAAATCAACGGATCTGATGCAGTCTTGGTCCGCGAAGCGCTGATGGAGGAAGGACTGAATCTCGGCAAGTCCAAGCGCGCCCATGCTTAAACCGGAGGATTCACCACAAAGACACAAAGGCACAAAGGAAGCCGAACCCCACCGGGCTTCACCTCCGTGGATTGTCCTTTGTGTCTCTGTGCCTTTGTGGTTCACCGGATTGGGGATTGTGCAGGGCAGAGACCAGAGTCGGACGATTTCACCACAAAGACACAAAGGCACAAAGGCCGGATGCCGGTCCATTCTCTGCGGGGCGCTCTTTGTGTTTCTATGGCTTTGTGGTTCATGGGTCTCTCCCCGCACGAAGACGGGTTCGAGCTCCAGCTCTTTTTTCCTTCGGTTTTCGCTCGGTTTCATGGCTCACTCCTTCGCACCCAACGTGAAATAGAACGTCGCCCCGCGGTTGCCTTCGCTCTCCGCCCAGACGCGGCCGCCATGGCGATGAATGATGCGTTGCACCGTGGCCAGGCCGATGCCGGTGCCGGGGAAATCTGTCGTCGAGTGCAGCCGCTGGAAGGCGCCAAAGAGCTTGCCGACGTAAGCCATGTCGAATCCCGCGCCGTTGTCGCGGACAAAGAAGGCGCCCATCCCCTCAGCATTCGTGGCGCCGATTTCGATGACCGCATCGGTCCGCTTGCCCGTAAACTTCCACGCATTACCCAGCAGGTTTTCGATAACCTCGCGGAGCAGCTGCGGATCGCCGGTGGCGACCAGGCCAGGCGCGATCACCCAGTGCACCGATCGCGTCGGCTCGGCCCGCGTCAATTCCGCCGCAACCTCGCTGGCCAGCGCGGTGAGATCCACCTCTGCCCGCCGGATCTCCGTCCGCGAGGCATGGGACAGTTTGAGCAAATCATCGATCAGCTCTCCCATCCGCTGGCTGGCTGCGCGCACCCGTTTCAGGCTGTCCTTGCCTTCGTCATCCAGCTTGTCGCGGTAGTCCTCGAGCAGGATCCGGCTGAAGCCGTCGATGCTGCGCAGCGGCGCGCGCAGGTCGTGCGACACGGAATAGGAAAACGTCTCGAGTTCCTGGTTGGCAACCTCCAGCTCGGCGGTGCGGTCGCGCACGCGCTGCTCCAGCTCGACGTTGAGCCGGCGGAGGGCCTCTTGCGCCCGCTCGCGCTGCAATCGCGCGTTCAGGAGGGGGGCGACATGCCCGGCGATGGCCTCCAACGTGCGAACATCCGCTTCCGCGTAATCCGCCTCCTTGTTGGCCACCTGGAAGAGACCGATGGCCTCGCCTTGGAACAGAATCGGCAGGGAGATGTGCCTTTGAATGCCGACATGGCCCGCCGGGATGTTGACGGAAGGTACGTTGGAGTGGAGGCTTCGCTTTTCCAGAATGGCCCGCGGCCAACTGCTGTCCTCCCAAGTCTCCCGTGGAAATCTGATCGTCTTGTCGGGAACTCGGCACTTGTCCCGAATTTGCTGGGTCATGGTTGGCACCACCAGCGCGCCGGTTTCGTCAAGGTATCCGAAGACCCCGAACGGGCTGTGTATCACGTCCAAGATGACCTTCAACACCTCGTCGAACATCTCGTCGTCGGGAACTGTGAGGAAGATGTTGGCGATGCGGGTTTGGAGGGCTTGCGCCTCCGTCGCTTCTTTTTCGTCTTCCGCCTCGTTGAGGAGTGCCCGGCGGGATTGCTCGGACAGCACCAGCAGCCTTTGCGTCTCAGCCTGGGCTGCCCGCGTCTGCTCTTCGGCTTGCCGGCGGCCGGTGATGTCCAGCACCACCGCGCGGCATTCCTGCCCATCGGCGGAGCGCGTGCCCTCGACCTGCACCACGAGAGGCTGAGAATCTTCACGCGGCAGTGTCACTACGCAGCATTCTTTGTCCTCGCTCGCGAAGACTTTCTGCAAAAAGTCGCTGAAGGCGCGCCGGTCGCTCTCGGCAACGAATTGACCGAAGCGACGCTTTACCAGCTGGGAGCGCTCGACGCCGAGCAAGCGCACGCCGGTCAAGTTCACATCCCGGATCGTCCCCTCGCGGTCGAGGGTCATGTAGCCTATCGGGGCAAATTCGTAGAGGCCGGTGTATTGGGCCAGGAACGTCTCCGCCTTGGCGCGCGCCTGCTGGAGTTGCTCGTTCTGCATCTCCAGCTCGATCTGGTGGACCCGCAGTTCGTGAACGAGCCGTTGTGTGTCGTCCGTCGTCCGCTGATCTCTGATTTCTGACCTCTGACTTCTCTGTTTTTCACTCAACCGCTCATCGGCGCAGCGCCGCAGTTCGGCGCCGCTCTGACCCCGGAGGGCGTCTGCGGGCGGGTCTTGGTCCTTCTTCATGGCGCGGACTCCTTCGGTCGGTCAATCGTCAATCTTTTCGCCCGTTCCGTGGTCGCAATCGCATACATTTCCCCGGTCTCATTCACCAAGGCGGTGGAGATGATCGAGACTTCCGCGACCGCACCTGCCTTGGTGATCCGCTGGGTGCGATACGGCTCCAGAACTTCCGCCCGGCTAAGCTGACGTAGCGTGGCCAGCGCTTCCTTCCGCAGCTCCGGCGGTATCCGGTCGCGGACATTCATCAACAGCGCCTCGGTTTCGCTCCAACCATACATCCGCGCCGCTCCCGCGTTCCAGGCCAGGATGCGGCCCTCCAGGTCCTGCACGGTGATTGCATCGTGCGCATCGCGCACAACCACCGCCAGGCGAAGCAGGTCATTCGCTTTCCGCAGCGCCTCGGCCCGCTTGATCTCGGCCGTAATGTCCGCAAAGGTGATGACCAGGCCATCAATCATGTTTTCCATGGTCCGGTAGGGCATGATGCGCGCGCGGAACTGGCGCCCGTCCTTCGCGGCGACTATTTGCTCGTGAACGGCCAGCGCCCGCAGCACCCCGCGCGCGTGGTCGGCCAGTTCCGGATAGGCCAGTTCCGAGACGATATCGGTGATCGGCCGGCCCACGTCGCCCGGGATGAGCTTGAAAATCTTGTTCACCCCGACCGTGAACAGCCGCACGCGCAGCGCGGCGTCCAGAAACAGGGTGGCGATCTCCGTGCTGTCGAGCAGGTTTCTCTGGTCGTTGTTGAGCCGGGACAGGTCTTCCACCTTGTGTTGCAGCTCGGCGCTGAGCGTCTGCAGTTCCTCGTTCATTGACTGCATCTCTTCCGTGGAGGTGGTCAGCTCCTCATTGGTGGACTGCATTTCCTCGTTGGCGGACTGCATTTCCTCGTTGGCGGATTTGGCCTCTTCCTGGCAGTTCTGCATCTGTTCGCGGGCGTACTGCAATTCCTGGCGGACGTGATCGAAGTCCCGCTTCAGTGCCGCCACCCTGGCGCTGCCGGCGGAGCGACCATCGGCCGGCCCTTTCGTTTCCGGACGCGCGGCCACGTCTGTAAAGACGATCATGACCAGGCCGCGCAGCGTCTCCGGCTCCGTGATGGCTTGCACCGTGAGGTCCACCGCCCGCACGCCGGCATCGGTCGCGACCTTCACGCTCTTGTGGACGACCGCGTCTTTTTGCCGGAGCGCTTTTCGGAAGGCATCGCTCAGTTCATAACGCAGGCCCTCGCGGGCCATGGCGAAGAGGTTCAAGTTGGCTTTGCCCGCCGCCGGCTCCAGGTATTTGCCCGTACGCCCGTTGATGAAGATGATGTCGCCCTTGTCGTTGACCAGCACGGCGGCCGGGGAATACCGCTGCAAGAGCAGTTGTTCCGCCTGCGACTGGAGACTGGCCGCCGGTGGCAACGCCAGCGGTAGCACATTCTTCCGGACGGCCAGGAACGCGGCGGAAAATTCAACCGGCTTCGCCCGCAAGCCGGATTCGAGCCGCCGGTAAAGTTGCGTCTTGCCCGCCAGCGGCGCGAAGAGGCTGCTAAATCCGCCGTTGGACTCGGCGCTTCCCAGCAACAACACGCCGCCGGGATTCAGGCTGTAGTGAAAGAGCGGCAGGATTCTCTTCTGCAACTCCGGCGTCAGGTAGATGAGCAGGTTGCGGCAACTCACCATATCGAGCCGTGTGAAGGGGGGGTCCATGATGAGGTTTTGCAGCGCGAAGATCACCATCTCCCGGATGGGTTTGCTAACCTGGTAGCCGCGCTCGGTCTTGACGAAGAACTGGCTCAACCGCTCCGGCGACACATCCGCGGCGATATTGGCCGGGAAAAGGCCCGCGCGGGCTTTCTCGATGGCGTCCTTGTCCAGATCGGTCGCGAAGATCTGGAGCGTGCGTCCGCGGGCCGGCCTGAGTTGCTCCAGCGCCTCTTTGAAGACGATGGCCAGGGAATAGGCTTCCTCCCCGGTCGCGCAGGCGGGGATCCAGACGCGCAGCGCCTGACTGGGCGGGCGGTCTTTCAGCAGCGCCGGGAGGACCTCGGCTTTCAACTGCTCCCACACCGCCGGGTCGCGGAAGAAACTCGTGACGCCGATCAGGAGTTCCTTGAACAGCAACTCCATCTCCATGGGATTCTCCTGGAGAAACCGGACATAGGAGGCGATCCGGGCAATCTGGTGGATGCCCATGCGCCGCTCGATCCGGCGATAGACGGTCTGCTTTTTGTAGTGGGAAAAGTCGTGGCCCGTCTGCGCTCGCAACAGGATCACGATCTTCTCGAAGCCAGTGTGGGTTACGTCGTCCTTCTCGACCACTCCAGGCTGGGCGAGGAGCGGCATGTGCTGGAGATAGGCGATGATCCTGCCGGGCAGCGCCTCCACCGGGGCGACGACGTCCGCCAGTCCGGCGTCAATGGCGCTGCGGGGCATGCCGTCAAACTTCGCCGAGGCCGGATCCTGCACAAAGACCACGCCCGCCTGCCCCTTGATGGCCTTGAGCCCCAGCGTGCCGTCCGAGCCCATGCCCGAAAGAATAACGCCGATACTGCGCTCCTTCGAGTCATCGGCCAGGGAGCGGAGGAAAAAATCGATCGGCAGGCGCAGCCCGCGGGGCGCCACCGGATCGAGCAGGTGTAGGACCCCGTGCAGAAGGGACAGGTCCTTATTTGGCGGGATCACATAGACGCAGTCCGGCTGGACGCGCGTGCGATCCTCGACCTGTGCGACCTTCATGGGGGTAACGCGCTGGAGCAGCTCCGCCATGAGGTCCTTGTGCGTCGGGTCCAGGTGCTGGACGATGACGAAGGCCAGGCCGCTGCGCGCCGGCGCGTTTTTCAGGAACAGTTCCAGCGCCTCGAGTCCCCCGGCGGACGCGCCGATGCCGACGATGGGGAAGGTGCTGCGGCCCGCGTTGCGCGCGTCGTCCGCTGTCGGGGAGGCGTCTTCTTGGGGGGGTGCAACGGGTTTCCGGAGTCCGCGTTGGCTTTGTTTTTTCATGGTCCGTTTTCCCCATCGGTCACTGGTTACTGATGACTGGTCACTGCTGACGGCTCACTGCCTTCCACCGCGCCCGGATAGCGCGGCGGCTCGCCCAGGCGGCGCAGCAATTCGTTGACGTCGCGTTTGAGTTGCATGTTGCGGTCCTCGCGCCCGAGCATTACGGCCTGCCACCGGCACAGCTCGTCCAACTGTTCGACTATTTGCGCTTCCGCACGCTTGCGGACGGTAATGTCGCGGATATTGCACAGGATCAACTTGTGGTGGCTCACCAGATAGGCATTGCTGACGAACTCCACGACAATCCGGCGCCCATCGGCGGTTTGTAGCGCCTTGTCTTCGTAGCGGATATATTCCTTCTGCTGCAGTTCCGCGAAGTTGTCCTGGCTGGCGACGATATCCTTGAAGGGTCCCAATTCCCATACTTTCTTCCCGAGGAATTCCTCTCGCGAGAAACCCAATATCTCGATCAGGAATGGATTCACATCGACGATCATCCCGGTCTCCGCATCGAGGATTAGAATGCCATCACGCGCTGCTTCGAAAAGCCGGCGGTAGCGGACTTCCGAGGCGACGAGCGCCTCTGCTGCCTTGTAGCGTTCGTGATAAAATCGCATGCGCTGTTGTCGCCACAGCAAAGCGCCGCTCGTCCCTGCGCCGACCAGCAGGGCGCCGACGAGCACGGCCGTTTGCCAGAGTCGCACTCGCAGCGGCGCATAGATCTCCGCAACGTCTATGCGGGCCACCAAAAGCCACGGCGAATTCGGAACCGTGCGCAACGCCGCTACTACCTGCACGCCCCGGTAGTCGATGCCTTCCATGACGCCTTCCTGGCCCAATGCCGCCCGAGCCGCCGGCAGTGTCTTCTGATCTACTGGTGCGCGCCGGGTCAGGGCGACGTTCTTTTGAAACCGCAGTTCATTCAGAAACACGACTTCATTGCCCTCGCGGCGGACGAGCAGGGTCTCGGCGGTCAAGCTGGGCGCGGGCCAGCGCTCGATCAACGGGTAAAGATAGGTTGAGGGATCGATGCGCAGGACAACGACACCCAACGGCCGGTTGGCGTCCGACGCGTCTAAGATGGGGGCCAGGACCTCCAGAAAGATGGGACCCTCGGGTGCATCGCGGTGAAAATCCAGGAAGGTCACCTGCTCCGAGCGCAGGGCCGCCGCGACATCCTGGGCCAGATGGGCCGCGGGAGGTTCGGGCGTGTCGGGGGCCGACAACCGCAGGGCGCCCTGTGGATCGACCAGAAAGACGCGGTTGTATAGGGAATTCGTCTGGATTCGGGCGAACCAAGATCGAAGCTGGCGGCGCGCCTCCACGTCTTCTGGTTGTCCGAGGAAACGCCGCACCAGGGCGGCAAAGGCGGCGTTGTCGAACAAGACCCCGCCATCGCCCAGCCGCTCTTTGCGCCACTGTACCAACTCGCCGACCTTCAGATCCGCAATGGCGGAGAGCTGATTCTCGACCGCGGAGCGGTAATGCGTTTCGTAATTCCGGTAATGGATGAAGCCGGCCGCCACAATGCCCACGGCCACGCAGACAAAGATCGTGACCATCACGCCAAGGGAGCGCTTATCGTTGGTATCACCGCTTGGCATGGTCGTAGTCGCTGTTCACTGGCTCAGATTGAACTGCAGAAATTCGGATCCAACCGGAGGATTCACCACGAAGACACAAAGGCACAAAGGGCGAGTGCCGATCCTCTGTCCCGTGTTTGGTCTTTGTGTCTCCGTGCCTTTGTGGTTCATCGGAATGATGCGGAGCGTTCGCAGAAGCTATAAGACTGGCAGGAACGCGCGGGCGCGTGGGAGTCGGTCGGGTATCTCGATCGTCGGGTGGTGGGTTCATACCGGCGCGAGGAGGGTTGCGACCAGGGCACTCAGCACCTCGGTGACGCGTTCGAATTCCATGGCCTTGTCGAAGAAATGGTCCGCGCCCAGTCGCATGGCGTTCTCGCGGAATTCCGGATAGGCGTAGGTCGTGAGCATGATCACGACACAGCCCGGCCGTTGCAGTTTGAACTGGGCCAGCAAATCGAAGCCGTTCAGGCCGGGCAGTTCGATGTCCAGCACCACGGCGTCGGGGCACAGTTTCTCAAAGCGCAGCACGGCCTGCAGGCCATCGGCCACCGCCGCCACCCGGATTGGCAGATGCAGTTGGTCGATCAGCGCGATCAGCCGTTCGCGCACGATCGGCGAATCCTCGATAATGAGAACCCGGAGCATGCGCTCAGGAGCGACAGGATCTCCGGAGGCCTGCAGAGCGACGGCCGTTTGTGCCGCTCGACCGATGGGTGACATTACGTCCATTCCGATTGGAGCGTATCCGCCGAACGGATTGCCGTCACCGCCGCCGATCCTGATTCTGTCGTCAGGATAGGCGGAAGGGGCCTGTCAGGTCTTCACCTGACGCCGGCTACCAGACAATCTCACCACAAAGACACAGCAGCGTGGAGGGCGAAGCCCGACAAGCTGCTAGTCTTGCCAGTTTTCGACTCTTAATCCCGGCACGCGGCTGAATTCGCGGACGTTTCGGGTGACAATTGTGGCGCCGAGGCGGAGGGCTTGAGCGGCAATGAGGGTGTCCATTGGGCCGATGCCTGCGCCCTGAGCTTCAAGATCGTGGCGAATGGCTGCGTAATGCGTGCAATCGTCACGGGTGGCCGCGCCGCTACGCAGGCGATTCCTCCGTCCGCCTCGCTTCAGCATGTAGGAAGCCCGCTCGCGGGCGATCGTTCCCCCCAATCGCGCGCGAGCGCGCTTCCTAGTGCGTCCATGAAACCATGAACTCAGAATGTGAAAGTCATTACCATCCCGGAGGCAGAGACCGGGGTGCAGTCGAAGGCAACTGCGTCGCAGCAATGCGGGGTGGAGAGCAG
>Ga0265322_10000434_pt1 | contig 16852 bp, 15 predicted proteins | sample 41222metaG_FD_193584 | JGI IMG/M metagenome (GOLD analysis project Ga0265322, IMG submission 193584) | Rhizosphere microbial communities from Carex aquatilis grown in University of Washington, Seatle, WA, United States - 4-12-22 metaG | ecosystem: Host-associated > Plants > Roots > Rhizosphere...
AATGAAGAACTTGGTTTCATCGGTATGGGAGATGGTGCTGCGGCCTATGCAGTAACTTCTATTCGTTCAATCCCGTTCACGTTTGAAAACTGACGGCCCATCTTGAACGATTTTATTCATTTCCTTTCGTCGCACGATCCTCTCTGGATTTATTTTATCATTTTTTCCATTTCGTTTATAGAAAATATTTTTCCACCGTCACCGAGTGATATTATCGTCGTCGGTTGCAGTGCCTTTGTTGCTATGGGGAAAGGAAGTTTTGTGGCAGCACTTCTCGCCGGAACTGCGGGAAGTACAGTCGGGTTCGTAACGATGTACCTGGTGGGACGATGGTTTGGACGAAGGATTCTGGAAACTCACAAAATCAGTTTCATTAATTTGGAAACGTTGCACAAGCTTGAACGATGGTTTGTCCGCTACAGTTACTGGATCGTCGTGGTGAATCGTTTTCTTTCCGGAACGCGTGCAGTCGTGTCGTTCTTTGCCGGGATTTCGGAACTTGACTTTACGATGACGACTGTTCTTTCCTGTGTCTCTTCATTGTTGTGGTATGGCATTCTCGTGTTTGCCGGTTACAAAGTCGGCGAACACTGGGAATTGGTTGGAGAATATTTGAAAGCTTACGATCAAATCGTCACAATTCTTACCGTGGTGATTATTGGCGCTTTCGTGAGTCGATATTTCTACAAGAAAAGCAAATCGAAAAAATCTGCCGATGGACGTCCTTAGTACACTCGATAAACAATTATTTATTTTCATCAATCAAACACTTGCAAATCCGGTGTTCGATGTGATCATGCCGCCGTTCACTGATTGGAACAAATCATGGATCGGATGGGGAATTTTTGGAATACTGTGGTTGCTTCTTATCTGGAAGGGCGGGAAAAAAGGGCGTATCGTTGGCATCATATTGATTCCATTGATTGTGTCGAGCGATCAGATCAATAGCGCGCTCGTTAAATCGTTCTTTCACCGTCCGAGACCGTGTCATATTATTGACGGCAAAGCGATGGTCGAATCTGTGCGGTTGCTTGTTCCCTGCGGGAGCGGCTATTCTTTTCCATCGTCCCATGCCGTTAACAATTTTGCGTTCGCCGCTTTTTTGTCGTTTTATTATCGGCGCTGGGCTTGGGTTTTTTATACCTATGCTTTTCTTATCGGGCTTTCGCGTATTGTCGTCGGGGTTCATTATCCGTTCGATGTCGCAGGCGGGGCAATCATCGGCGTGCTGTATGCTTTTATTTTTATCGGAATGTATGAATTGATAGGAAAACTTTTCCCTGTTATTCGATTTCAGGAACCGTCCGTATCGTCAGTCGAACATCAGAGGTAAGATGAGTTTCATCAAAAATAAATATATCCTTGCGCTGATTTCCGGAACATTGTTGGGAATTTCCTATCCGCCGTTTCCAACCGGTATTTTTGCATTTATTGCCTTTGTTCCTTTCTTCATACTGTTCGAGGATGTTGAAGACTATGCACGGGGGTTTCGTTACGCGCTTTTGATGCTGTTCATCTTCAACCTCATTACGTTGTATTGGACAGGAGGATTTACACACGGTAAAGACGTTTACCTGATGCTCGCAGGAGGGCTGTTGCTTCTTGCCCATCCGTTTTTTTTTCTGATCCCGGTTGCCGGGTGGATGTTCTTCCGGAAGTATTTCGGATTTAAGCAGTCATTGATGGCATTTCCGTTTTTGTGGGTGGCATTCGAATACCTCCATTCATTATCCGAAGTGAGCTTTCCATGGAATACACTCGGCATTACTCAAACGTACGATCTGCCCTTCATCCAATTTATTTCATTTACCGGTGTGTACGGACTTTCCTTTCTGATAATATGTATCAACATACTGATCTATTTTCTTATTTCTTCTTTACGGTTTGGCCATACGAGAATATTTTCATTTCGATCTTTTCGTCTAACTATTTTCATTATTTTACTTTTCCTGATTCCCCGAATATACGGATGGAATCAGCTTCATCGACAAAGCTCTTCTGTCGGAAATGAAGTACGGGTCGGAATCGTACAGCCGAACATTGACCCGTTTGAAAAATGGCAGGGTAATGCAATCCGTCAGATCACTCTCATCCAATCGTTAACGGATTCATTCGCGCATCATCCCGTCGATTTAGTGTTGTGGCCCGAAACTGCCGTCCCTTTTTATCTTCTTGAACCATCCAACAAATTGTATTTTGACCGGATTCAGCATCAGATCGATGTATTGAATATCAATCTTCTTTCCGGGTTTCCGGATATTGTGCATTATCGTTCGAATGAACCGATGCCCAAAAGCAGCAAGCAAGCTGTCAACGGGGATCGATATGATGATTTCAACAGTTCACTTCTTCTTCAACCGCGTTCGAACCAGGTTCAAAAATATTCGAAGATGATGCTGGTACCGTTTGCGGAGCGTGTTCCGTTTTCCGAGCAATTGAGTTTTCTGAATGCCATGCAATGGAATTTCGGATTGGGCGGATGGGCGTTGGGAAAAGATACTACGGTGTTTCATTTTGTTACTGCGTCGGGTATGCCGGTGAAATTTTCCAACATGATTTGCTATGAATCGGTGTATCCGTCATTGGTCTCCGGTTTTGTGAGAAAAGGCGCTGAGTTTTTAACTGTTATTACAAACGACAGTTGGTGGGGAAATACATCCGGTCCGTACCAGCACAGGCAAATTGCAATTCTTCGTGCAGTGGAAAATCGCCGTTGGATTGTGCAATGTGCTAACGGCGGGATTTCCTGTTCCATTGATCCGTTTGGATCTCTTGTCATGGAACAACCGATGTTTACACAGACCATTGCAACAACATCAGTCGAGTTGGAAAGTGAGATGACATTCTATACCGAGCATGGCGATTGGTTCGCAGAATTATGCACTATGTTCAGCGTCTTTTTTGTCGTTGGCGCTTTCGGATCAAAAATGTATGTGAGAATCCGAAAGATTCAAGCAGATGAACGTCCATCTTGATTACTATCACGAATCGGTAATTACGCATCGGTTTTATTATTAGCTATAGAGAATCATATTTTGAAGTATGCACACGTAACTTGCGGGATTTGAAAAATTTCATAACAGAAATGAGTCATAAAGTTTTATGATGCATCGGTTGAAACCGGCGATATTGGCAATTCTATCTGGAGTGTTAATGGGGCTTTCCGCTCCACCGTTTCACACCGGTTTTTTGGCCTTTATTGCTTTCATTCCCTTTTTTTTCCTCTTTGAAACAATAAAAAAATATAAGAGAGCATTCCTGTATTCATTTCTTACGCTTGCAACTTTTCACTTGAGTGTTTGTTATTGGCTGCCATTTACACGCGATGTTTATTTATCCGTTGTAGCCGTTGTAGCGTTGTTTATAAATCCGACCCTGTATTTTATTCCGATTGCTCTGTGGTTGTTCATTCAACGGACGATAGGATTTCGCCGGTCTCTTCTTGCATTTCCTTGGATTTGGGTAAGCTTCGAATATTTTCGATCCACAACGGACCTTGCCGGACCTATTTTTACATTCGGTTATACCCAGGCATATTCTCTTGATATCATCCAGATCGCTTCTATTTTTGGCGTGTATGGAATTTCATTCTGGATTGTAGCGATCAATATTATTCTGTATCTTCTTCTGTCGAATGTCATAACAAAAAAATGGAAACTCTACAGCGGTCCCTCGATAGCGACGCTTCTTAGCATTATTCTCATTTTTATGGTACCGAAATTATACGGACAAAAGGTTCTTCGATCTTCAGAATTCCATGAGAACCACTTGGCGCAATCGACGCGTATTGCGATTGTTCAACCGAATATCGATCCCTTTGTCAAATGGAATAGCCCGGTAGAACCACAATTGAAACTTTTGCAAGCAATGACGGCAGAATCCTGTCGGGACTCTGTCGATATGGTCGTTTGGCCGGAGACTGCAATACCGCGTTACATTTTTTATTCTCTGGAAGATTTATCTTTCCTGAATCAAATTCGTTGTGAGGCGGATTCTCTTCGGATAAATTTATTTACTGGGACATTAGATCTCATGTATTTCGATCCTTCCAAGCCGATTCCGAAAAGTGCTAAATGGAATTCCACCGGTCAACATTATGATATTTACAATACTGCAATTTTGTTGCAGCCTCATCATGAAGAAATTCAAAAACATGCGAAGATGATTTTAGTCCCTTTTGCCGAACGGTTTCCGTACGCGGATCAAATCCTGAATGTCGCCAACCTTAATTTTATACGATGGAATTTCGGAACTGGCGGTCTCGGCGCCGGTACCCGTCAGACCGTATTTTCATATACATCACGTGACTCTGTTCCGGTTAAGTTCTCTACCGTTATTTGTTTCGAATCTCTCTTTCCGCAATTGGTCTCCTCGTTCGTCCGGAAAGGAGCACAATTTATTGTCATTCTTTCCAATGAGAGTTGGTGGGGGAAAACGGAAGGATCCTTTCAGCACTGCCAGATGGATATCTTTAGAGCTATTGAAAATCGACGATGGATCGTTCGCTGCTCGAACGGCGGCGCCTCTTGCTTTATTGATCCATTCGGTCATATATTACAATTAACTCCTTTGGATGTTTCAAAAATTATCAAATGCAATATTCAACCATCGGATGAAATAACGTTGTACACCAGATATGGCGATTGGTTTGCAGGCATGTGCATTGCGATTTCTCTCATCGTTGCCCTGGTAGCATTTGTATACCGATTTAAAAATTAAATCCGGGAATGTAAAATAGTATGATTGATCTGAGAAGCGATACAGTCACAAAACCGTCGCAGGAAATGTTGCGTGCAATGGTTTCCGCTGAGGTCGGTGACGATGTTTTTGGCGAAGATCCGACAGTCAATTCGTTGCAGTCCAGAGTTGCCCAAATGTTCGGCAAGAAATCTGCGCTGTTTGTTCCCACCGGAACTATGGGGAATGAAATTTGTATCAAGGCGCATACTCAGCACGGCGATGAAATTATTGTTGACCAGGATTCGCACATTTTCATTTATGAGACAGCGGCTCCGGCTCTTCTTGCCGGTGTTCAAATGAATCCCGTTGCCGGTAAGAGGGGAGTCATGGATATAGACAAGGTCAAGAAGGCGATTCGCCCTAAGGCATATTATATGCCGACAACGCGGTTGATTTGCATTGAGAACACTCACGGGCGCTCAGCAGGATCAGTATATCCGGTTGAAGAAATCAAAAAACTCAGAGATCTTTCGCTTGAAAATGATATCAAATTACATCTTGACGGTGCAAGACTGTGGAATGCTTCCGTTGCTTCCGGGATATCGGTAAAAGATTATGCAAAGCATGTTGATTCCGTTTCCGTTTGTTTTTCAAAAGGACTTGGTGCTCCCATCGGGTCGATTGTTATCGGTGACGAAGATTTTATTGAACGTGCAAGGCGATTCAGAAAAATCTGGGGAGGAGGAATGAGACAAGCCGGAATACTCGCCGCCGCCGCTCATTATGCTTTAGACCATAACATCGAGAGACTCAAAGATGATCACCAAAAGGCAAAATATTTTGCGAATGAACTATCTCAGCTAAAACAGTTAACAATTGATATGGATGAAGTTCAAACCAACATGGTAATAATGGATATAGCTAGAACTGAAAAAACTCAAAGTGAAGTACTTAATTTATTGAAACAAAAAGGGTTATTGCTTACATCTGAAAAATATTCTTCTATCAGGGCGGTAATGCATCTGGATGTTTCTTTGGAAAATATACGGCAAGCGGTAACAATATTCAAAACAAATTTCCATTAGAATGGATCTCTCGAAATTCAAAATTTGTACCAAAATTCGTGTCAGAAATTACGAAGTCGACTGGCAAGGTATAGTTCACAATGCAACGTATTTGTTGTATTTTGAAATTGGCAGGATGGAATATATCAAGGAGGTGGGCGTAAAAATAAATCTCGACTCTATAAAAAATGGTTCTAAAATAGTTCTTGTACGAAATGAGATTAACTATAAGTCATCAGCAAAGTTCGATGATTTACTTAATGTTTATACAAGGATTATATTTATAAAAAACACCAGCTTTGCATTTGAAGGGATTATTGAGGACGACTCCACCAAGAAAATCGTAGGGGAAAACGTATCGGTACACGTTTGGCTGAACCCTAAAACAGGCCGACCTAAAACGGTCAGTAACGAATTTCGGAGCAGAATTCAAAGATTTGAGGGGGGAGATGTTTCAATTATTCATCAAATCCTTTCAACGTAATCAAAATAATTTACTTGCTATTCAATAAGAGGTTTTTTATATTATACAGTCCTCAACAAAAGTCCCACCGTATGGGACTTTTTTATTTCAGTGAACGCCGATAATGAAGCTCAAGGATGAATTTTCGGGAACAAATTGAAGAAATATCTCGACCGGTTATTGAATCATTGGGCGCTTTCATTGTTGATGTCAATATTCGGGGAAATCTTAGTGGTAAGGTAATAGAAATTTATGTCGATACCGACGTCGGTATCACGATTGATGCTTGTAGCGAAATCAGTCGAAAAGTTTCTTTGGCATTCGATACTGCAAATTTAATTCCCCATCGATATCACTTGATAGTTTCCTCTCCCGGTATTGATCGTTCTCTGAAATTACTAAGGCAGTACCGTAAAAATGTTGGAAGGAAGATGTTGGTAAATTCTTCCCTGCAGGTTGAAAAAATCCTCGGTGAGCTTGTCGAAGTTGGGGAAAAAGACATTATGCTCCGGGATGATGAAAAGAATATCAGGACTATTCCATTTGACAGCATTGTCTCTGCGTTTGTACAGACAAAGTGGTGAGTCAGTAAAAAGTGTTTACATCTATTTTTTTTTTGAGAGGGTAATATGAATTACGAAATTGTTGAATCATTTTCTCAAATGGTTCGCGAAAAACGTATCGATAAGGATATGTTAGCAGGTATTATTGAAGATGTTTTCTCGATGATGGTCCGCAAGAAATACGGAATGGAAGCTCGCTTCGATGTCGTCGTCAATATGGACAAGGGGGATATTGAAATCTACCTGGAAAAACAAATTGTCGAGCAAGTCACCGATCCGAATACGCAGATAGAGCTTGAGATGGTTCGGAAGAAGACCGACGAGCCGTTGGACATCGGTGACGATTTTGTCGAAGTTATTGATTTGCAGAGTTTCGGTCGTAGACTGGTTGTCAGTGCAAAGCAAAATCTCAACCAACGCATTAAAGAAGTTGAAAAAGAAATAATTTACAACGAATACAATAACTCAGTCGGTGAGATCATTGTCGGTGAAATTTATCAGATCCGGAAAGGCGAAATTCTGATAAACCACAATCGGAACGAACTCGTTCTCCCGAAAAACGAACAGATTGCCCGTGAACGGTATCGAAAAGGAGAAACTCTGCGTGCGCTCCTGAAAGAAGTGAGAAAAAATACGGCAACACCTGTCGTCATTATTTCCCGGTCCGATCCGAAATTTCTTGCAAAGCTTTTTGAAATGGAAATTCCCGAAATTTACGATGGTATTATCGAAATTAAAGCTGTGGCGCGCGAGGCAGGTGAACGGTCGAAAGTCGCCGTCGAATCCCACGACGATCGCATCGATGCAGTCGGAGCATGCGTCGGTATGAAAGGAGTTCGTATCCATGCCATTGTGCGCGAATTGAATAATGAAAACATTGACGTTATTAATTATTCGGATAACAGTACCGTTTTTATTCAACGTGCACTTGCTCCCGCAAAACTTAAAAGTGTTCAGGTTGATGCAACAACCAAGACCGCAAATGTTATTGTTGATAAGGATCAGGTTTCTCTCGCAATCGGCCGAAACGGACAAAATGTGCGGCTCGCTTCCAAATTAACCGGCTATGAAATTAACCTCATCAAAGAAGGCGGCGATGAAGAGTATGATATGGACCTTGACGAGTTCCGTGAAGAACTCGGTGAGCCGTTATACGAACGGTTGATGGATGAAGGATTTGAAACTGCGCGCAGTATCCTTGAAGCAACAGTGGATGACCTTATGGAAATTGAAGGACTTGATGAAGAAAAGGTAAAGTCGATTAAAGATATGATAAAGCGCGAAATTGAAGATGCCGAAGTCGAGGAAGAAGAAGAAATGGGCAAATTATCTGCTTCGAAAAATAAACCTGAAGAAAGTAATCAGGCTCCGGAAGCAGAAAAAGAAAATACCGAAGCGTAATGAAATCGAGTACTCAAGCGTTGTCTAAGAATTAACATAGAATTATGACTGACAAACCTCAAAGCAAGAAAAAGATCTATCAAATTGCGAAAGAGTTGAACATCTCTCACGAGACTTTGATGGATTACCTCAAAAAGAAGGGGCACGAGGTAAAAAGTCATATGAGTCTGGTCGATGATGCGATGACGCATGATATCATGTCGCATTTCAAAAAAGACAAAGAAGTTGCTGAAAAACATCAACGTAAAATTCAGACAATTCGTGAATCCCGGAAGAAGAGTGAAGTAAAAACAGCTTCTGCTGAAGAAACGACTAAAGCAAAAGGTGCAAAAAGTCCGAAAATCTCCGAAGTTCCGGTTGCCGAACCTTCTATGCCGGTTGGAAAGACTCCGGTTTCTGAGGAAACAGAAGTTGAGGAAATAAAACCTGCAGAGGAAAATATACCCGATGTTTTAGCCACTCAAGTTCAGGAAGAAGTGTCGGAGGTCATTGACTCTCCCGTCGAAGCAAAGACTGAAATAGCGGATGAAATCGTTGCCGCCACTCCGGCTTTAGAACCGCCGGCGAAAAAACCGGATCCTGATTTCCTCGCCAGGCGCACCCCAAAGATGGGGCTTAAAATTAAGGGGAAAATTGATCTTGATGAGGTAAACCGGTCAAATGCCATCCACGAGGCTGGTGGAGCAGGCGGGGAAACTGCGGGGACATCAGAGGACGATCAAAAGAAAAAGAAGAAAAAGAAAAAGAGAATTCGGGCTGAAGCTCCTGCTGCTCCCCAATCGACAGAAGAAGTCGACAAGCTTTCGCGAAAGTCAAAAAAGAAGAAAAAACTGAAATATCGCGAAGTTGATAAAGAGGAAGTTGAAGAGGCAATAAAAAGAACTCTTGCGGAGATCGACGAGGCGGGTGCCGTCGTTCAGCGGGCGACGTTTAAGAAAAAAAGAAAAGAGAAAAGACTCATCGAAGAACAGCGTCATCTCGAGGAACTGGAAAAAGAAAAATCCATTTTGCGGGTCACGGAGTTTGTTTCCGTTCATGAATTGGCAAATTTAATGGGTGTCAACGTTGCCGATGTTATAAAAAAATGTATCGAGCTCGGACTTATGGTGTCCATCAATCAACGTCTCGATAAAGATACCATTTTGCTTGTTGCCGATGAATTTGGATTTGAAGTGAAATTTTTCTCGGAACTGGAAGAAGAAGTGGGTGAAGAAGTGCCGGTTGATGAAAGCAAATTGGAATCCCGGCCGCCGGTGGTTACGATCATGGGACATGTTGACCATGGAAAAACTTCGCTCCTCGATCATATTCGCCGCAGTAATGTGGTTGCCGGTGAAGCCGGCGGTATTACACAGCATATCGGTGCATACAGAGTAACCCTGGAGAACGGGAAGCATATTACATTTTTGGATACTCCTGGTCACGAGGCATTTACTGCCATGCGTGCACGCGGAGCCCAACTGACCGATATCGTTGTTCTCGTTGTCGCTGCCGATGATAATGTTATGCCGCAGACTGTTGAAGCGATCAGTCACGCGCAAGCCGCCAATGTTCCGATCATCATTGCCATCAACAAAACCGACAAGGCAGAATCGAATCCGGATCGGATTCGTCAGCAATTATCGGAAAAGAATGTTTTAGTGGAAGAATGGGGCGGGAAATATCAGAGTGTCGAGATCTCGGCACGGACGGGAAAGAATGTAGATCTCTTGCTCGAAAAGATTTTACTGGAAGCGGATGTTCTTGATTTGAAGGCGTATCCCGAAGGTGGGGCTCGCGGTGTGGTGATCGAAGCACAGGTGGATAAAGGAAAAGGAACTATTGCCACGGTTCTCGTTCAACGGGGAGAATTAAAAGTCGGCGATTCATTTATCGGAGGGATACAAAGCGGTAAAGTTCGGGCGATGGTCGATGAACGCGGTAATGAGATGGAAATAGCATCGCCGTCAATGCCTGTCCAGATTCTCGGTTTTGATGGAGTTCCGCAGGCGGGCGATAGTTTCGCCGTCGTCGAGAACGAACGCGAAGCGCGTGAAATAAGTTTGCGCCGTCAGCAACTGAAACGCGAGCAGGACTTCCGTCTTATTCACAGCGTGACGCTGGACGATATTTCCAAGAAAATTCAGGACGGTCAGATCAAGGAATTGAAAGTTGTGGTGAAAGGCGATGTCGACGGCTCCGTCGGCGCTCTCGCCGATTCACTCATGAAAATTACACATGCGGAAGTTCGTGTGAATGTTATCCATCGGGCTGTCGGTGCAATATCGGAATCGGATGTTCTTCTTGCCGCCGCATCAAATGCCATCATTATTGGATTTCATGTTCGGCCAAATCTCAACGCGCGGCGACTTGCTGAACATGAAAATATCGATATCCGGTTGTACAACATTATTTACGATGCAATCGAAGATGTCCGAAAAGCGCTGGAAGGACTTCTTTCTCCGGAAAAGAACGAAGAAGTTACTGCCACCGTTGAAGTCCGTGAGACATTTAAAGTACCGAAGATCGGAACGATCGCAGGTTGTTTTGTTCAGGAAGGGAAAATAGCCCGCGGAAACCGTGTGCGTCTCGTTCGTGACGGCATCGTTGTGTTTGAAGGCGGTCTTGCTTCACTCAAACGCTTCAAAGACGACGTACGTGAAGTCGAGGCGGGTTTCGAGTGCGGCATCGGCTTGGATGGATATAACGATATCAAGGTCGAAGATATTATCGAAGCGTATAAAATTGTTGAAACTATGCGAAAGTTGGTGTAAGCGAAACTATGTCGTTGCGTACCGAGCGGGTTGCCTCACTGATTAAGGAAGAAGTCGGGATGTTGTTCGTACGGGAATACCGTGATCCGGCATACGGTTTTATCACGGTTACGGAAGTTCATGTGACTCCCGATCTTCGCATTGCAAAAATTTATGTGAGTATCATGGGTTCTCCCGGTGTTCGGGAAGCGACATTTAAGATGCTCGAGGCTCGCAAAGGGGAAATCCGTTCTTTTATCGGCTCCCATGTCCGGTTGAAATTCACTCCAACCGTTCAACTGTATATCGACGAAACGATGGACCGGGTGGAGAAAATCGATAAGTTGATAAAAGAAATTCACAAAAATGATTCGACGCATAATGCGACGAATTCTTGATGAAGTAAAAATCGTCCGTTGATTATCGTACGACAATTGAATCGTCCATCAGCATGATTGTTGCTCGTTCATTGAACGATGTGAAATATGACGCAAACTCGGTGGTGACGGTCGGGACGTTCGACGGTGTTCATCGCGGGCATCGGTCGATCCTCAACGAATTGACAACCCGTGCGGGAACAGTTCATGGCCGCAGTATTTTGGTAACGTTTGATCCTCATCCTCGTGAGGTTGTCGGAAAAGGTTCTGTCCAATGGCTGACGACATTAGACGAGAGAATGGCTCTGTTACAACCGACAGGAATCGACATAGCGCTTGTCCTTGAATTTACGTATGAATTTTCGCGTCAATCATCGCGCGAATTTTATGAAAAATATGTCGTTCGCGGTCTTGGCGTGAGTGAAGTGATTGTCGGTTATGATCACATGTTCGGCAGGGACCGGGAAGCGGGAATACATGAACTGCGGAACATGGGTCAGGAATATGGTTTCAACGTGACCGTCGTGGATCCCGTTTCCCTGGATGGAACGATCATCAGCAGTTCCGCTATCCGCGAGTTGTTGCGGAAGGGAAATGTTGAACAAGCGGCAAAGTTTTTACAACGACCGTATTCGTTCCAGGGTATCGTTGTGGAAGGAGATCATCGCGGGACCAAAATCGGTTTCCCGACGGCAAATATTCGACCGGATCATGATCACCAGCTTATTCCGGTCAATGGTGTTTACTGTGTCAATGTGACCGTTGAGGGAAAACGATACGGTGCCATGATGAATATCGGTGTGCGCCCGACATTTGGGGGCGACACTGTGCGGATCTTGGAAGCCCATCTTTTCGGATTTGAAGGAATGTTGTACGGGATGAGAGTCGTTGTTGAGTTTCTGCAATGGTTACGCCCGGAAAAAAAATTTTTATCAGTTGAACAATTACTCGAACAATTGAAACAGGACCGCAATGATTGTTTGAAATTTCTTGCGGAAAATGTTTCATCGTGAATTCACAAAAGGAGATTTGCTATGGCAATTACAAAGGAACAGAAACAAGAAATCATTAAAAAATACGGGAAGGGACCGAATGATTCCGGATCGGCTGAAGTGCAGGTTGCATTGCTGACCAACCGGATCAACGAACTTTCCGCTCACTTTGAAAAAAATGTGAAGGACAACCATTCCCGCCGCGGGTTACTTCAGATGGTCGGAAAGCGCCGGAAATTGTTGGATTATTTACAGGAAAAAAATGTGGAACGATATCGCAAGATTATTCAAGAACTTGCCCTCCGCAAGTAAGACACGCTGCAACAAGCAGGTGGTTCAGGACATAAATGAAAGTATAATATGGTAAGTACAAAATCGATTGAAATCGGTGGACGGACTATGTCCATCGAAACCGGCAAATTTGCCAAACAGGCAGATGGTTCCGTGATGGTTCGCTACGGCGACACAATGGTGCTCGCAACCGTTGTTGCCAAAAAAGAAGTGGTCGAAGGACAGGATTTTTTCCCTCTGCAAGTGGAATATCGCGAGAAAACGGCTGCAGCCGGTAAAATTCCCGGCGGCTTCATGAAGCGTGAGGGACGTCCTTCCGAAAAAGAAATTCTTTCTTCACGGTTAATTGATCGCCCTATTCGCCCGATGTTTCCGGAAGGGTTCAGAAGCGAAACACAAGTGATGCTGACGGTCTTTTCCGCAGATCAGGAAAACGATAGCGATATTCTCGGTGCCCTCGGCGCTTCTGCGGCATTGATGATTTCCGATATTCCCTTTGATGGACCGATTGCCGAAGTTCGGGTCGGGAGAATCAATGGCGAATTGCTGATTAATCCGACATTCAAACAACTCGAAACCAGCGACATGGATGTTACTGTTGCCGGCACGAAAACTTCCATCGTGATGGTTGAAGGCGAAGCAAAAGAAATTTCCGAAGCGGAAATGCTTGATGCTCTCAAGTTTGCCCATCGCCATATCGTTCAGCTTTGTGATTTTCAATCCCAATTGTATAATGAATTGAAAAAAACAAAGCGTGAAGTACTTTCCAATCCGATCAAAAAAGGATTCGTCGATATCGTTTCGAATATTGCCCGTGAAAAAATCCGGAAAGTGACCCGACAGGTCATGATGAAGGATGAACGCAGTAAAGCGAACGATGAAATTGAAAAAGATGTGTTCGAAACGATGAACAAACAAGCTGCATCGTTCAATCTTTCTTCCCGTTTTCAAACCGATAAACCGTTGGTTATTGAAAATCCCGCGGAATTTATTGAAGAACATCACGGAATCATTGCGGAAATTCTTCATGACCTCGAATATGAAGAAATGCGCAATATGATTCTGACCGAAGGCAAGCGTCTTGATGGTCGCGGTGTGACCGATATCCGTCCGATTGTTTGCGAAGTCGGTCTGTTACCCCGGACACACGGTTCCGCTTTATTTCAACGCGGTGAAACACAAAGTTTAACCACGGTAACACTCGGGACAAAGATGGATGAGCAGATGATCGATGGACTTCTGCCGGAATCTTCCAAACGGTTTATGCTGCATTATAATTTCCCGCCGTTTTCCGTCGGTGAAGTTGGCCGTCTTGGAACTGTTGGTCGCCGCGAAATTGGTCACGGCGTTCTTGCCGAGCGATCGCTGAAAAATCTTCTTCCGAAAGAACAGGAATTTCCCTATACCATTCGCATGGTTTCCGATATTTTAGAGTCGAACGGTTCATCATCGATGGCAACCGTTTGTGCCGGAACCCTTTCGTTAATGGACGCAGGTGTTCCGTTGAAGAAACCTATTGCCGGTATTGCTATGGGTCTTATCAAGGAAGGTGAAAGGGTTGCCATTCTTAGCGATATCCTCGGGAATGAAGATCATCTCGGCGATATGGATTTCAAAGTTGCCGGTACCCGCGACGGAATAACAGGATTTCAGATGGATATCAAGATTCAGGGAATTTCATTTGAGATTTTCGAGAAAGCGCTCGCACAGGCAAAAGAGGGTAGACTGCACATCCTCAATATTATGGAACAAACGATCAACGAACCGAGACAGAAACTTTCACCGTACGCGCCACGATTGCAGACATTGAAGATTCCGACCGATATGATCGGAGCCGTCATCGGTCCCGGCGGAAAAGTTATCCGTCAGATCGTTAAGGATACCGGTGCCGAAATCAACATCGAAGACGATGGAACGGTGGTTATTGCATCTGTTTCAGCCGAAGGTGGAGAAAAAGCATACGAAATTATCTGCAAGATTATTGAAGCCCCGGAAGTTGGGAAAGTATATCAGGGCAAAGTAACCCGGTTGATGGATTTCGGTGCATTTGTGGAAATTCTCCCCGGCAAAGAAGGCCTTGTCCATATTTCCCATCTCGACATGAATCGCGTCAATAAAGTTTCGGATGTGGTGAATGTCGGCGATCCCATTGAAGTAAAACTGATCAAGATCGATGACGAGGGAAGACTCAACTTGAGCCGGAAAGCGCTCATGCCCGGGTACGATGCGGAAAAGGAAGCCCAGCGTGAAGCTGAACGAAAGGAAAAACGGGGTGACCGGAGAGATGATCGCCGTGGCGGCGGTCGCGATTCCCGTCCTCACCGGCATTAAACTGATTCGATATGCATCTCTGAACCCGATGATCGTTTATCATCGGGTTTTTTATTGCGGAACGTTTATAATCGGATGAGTTGATGTTGAAATTGCCCGATCTGTATTTCGTTCTGAAGCCATCGGACGAAATCCAATCCATGCTTATTCATGAAGTGAATGACACTGAGCTCGCGTTCCTGAAAATTTTTATTGGGAAACAATGCATTGGTGACCCGTTCAATCTGCCGCAATGCTGTTTCATGCTTTTGCTGTTGAGCGGCGGAAACTTTTTCTTTCAGGGCGGCAAAATGCGATTCGATTTTCACCCGTGTTGCGTCGAGTGTATTCAAGAGCGTCGGATCGATCTGGTTGATGCCGAATTTCATTTCATTGGTCTGATCAATAATTCGTTGCAGGGCGCTTGAGAACATTTCATCGATATTGATCTCCGAAATCATTCCTAACACTTTTTTATTCATCTGGTCGGGGTTCTGAAAAACATCTTCGACCCCGAGTTCATACTTGCCAAGAACTTTTTCCAATCGTTCTTCCACAATCGTGGCGGTCGCCCTTGGATAAATCATCGGCATTGTCAATTGAAAATATTGGTAGACTTCTTTGAGCTGTGCGAAATAGGCCACTTCCGAAGGTCAGGCCACGTATGCAATCGTCGGAAGAATGGCATCCTGACAAATCGGGCGCAACGCAACGTTGGGGCTTAATAATTCAGGCTGTTCGATCCCGACACGAAGTAGTTCATCTTTCGGTATAAAGTGCCGCGTACCGCGTAAACTGAAATCGTTTTCACGCGGCTCGATGAAATATCGCCCGCCTTTATGAAAATAAAACAAGTTCAATGCCTTGGTTTTAATTTGCGCATGATACCGTTCCTCGAGCTGAGCGCTCCGGTCGATCACGAGCTGAGACACCCGCGGATATTCGCGGATTTCTTTTTGAAAAATGGGAGAGAGAAGTTGTTTGAATTGTTTGTCGTTGACGGAAATACAGATCAAACCGCTCCCGTCAAACAGTTGATTGATCAATTTGGCAAATGCCGTGTTAAACGTTGACTCCGGCGTATACGATTTCTTCAAGAAATCCATCAACGGTTGTTTGAATTCCGAATTGCCCAGCGTGTTTTGCAGTTGCTGAAAAAAATTGTCGATCGAATTGCCGAACACGATTTCACCGACCGGCCCGACATTTTTTTCCGGAGGTTTGTTGTCGAGAGTATATTGAATTGTTGTCGGGACATGTTCCGCATTGAAAATTCCGACTTTGGTAACTTCCTCGATATCGTGGTCCTCTCCTTCGAGCCAGAATACCGGAACAAATGTATAACCGGAGATCTGTTCATTCAGTTGAGTGGTGAGTTTCAGCGTTGTAATGATTTTATAAATCGTATAGAGCGGACCGCCGAAGATTCCGACTTGCTGTCCGGTGACGACGGCAAATGTTTTTTCATCCGCAAGAAGCTGGATATTGGCAAATGTATTTTCTGTTCCGCCGAAAAGTTGATTTTGGCGCGTCAACACATCGACCAGAATATCCCGTCGTTGTATTTGTGGGCCCCGCCGCTGGATCAGCCGGGGAATTTGCTGGAACGAATGAAAATCAGCTTCAAAATAATGCTGAACATTTTTAAAATTTCCGATATAATCACGATACAAATTTGAAAAACTGCCTTCTAAATGCGGCAGTGATTCGATATTTATCCATTGCGGGGTGCTCATATTAACTCACAGGTTGGTGATGAAGTTGGGAGAATATAACTTTTAACGCGAAGATAAGCAAACCGTTTTGATTCGGATAGGTTTGTTTCCGGTTTCTGTCCATAAAAAAAATAGTCGAATGTTTGACTGATACTGTTTTTTTTATTATATTTTTCAGCTATCAAAATTTCGATCTTAACAATATTGCAGTGCAATGGAGACTCCAAACGACAACAAAACGTTATCTCAAGATTCTACAACTCC
>Ga0265322_10000436_pt1 | contig 16816 bp, 23 predicted proteins | sample 41222metaG_FD_193584 | JGI IMG/M metagenome (GOLD analysis project Ga0265322, IMG submission 193584) | Rhizosphere microbial communities from Carex aquatilis grown in University of Washington, Seatle, WA, United States - 4-12-22 metaG | ecosystem: Host-associated > Plants > Roots > Rhizosphere...
TGTGTTTTTTCTGGTTAACGATTTTAAATACCTATTTAGGTCTCCTTCACCATCTGTTTTGAATTCTGTTGGTCTCCAATGCAAAGAAAAAATTATTCAGGTAAACGATCCTTACAATCTAAATAAAATTTATCACGTTACAGCCAGTGGCGGTGGAGGTAGCGATGTTTGCCAAGATGTAGGCGGTTGTGGAAATCCTGGTTACCAAGAAGAAAATATTCTTGTTTATATTCCGCAACCAGATAAAGAAGTCAAAAAAGCAACTAAAGCAAAAAAGAAAAAATCTTCTAAGAAACCAAAGAAAACTAAGAAGTCTAAAAAGAACAAAAAATGAGACACCCAGAATACTCTATAATCAAAGAAGTAGCGATCAACAATCAAAGCTTGCAAGGTGATCCTATAGAGTTTCCTTCTGGCACTTTAGTATTTGTATTTTGGAGTGAACATTATATACCTTCTCATAAAAAAGAAGAAATGGAAGAATTTCTAAAGTATATTCCTGAAAAAGAAATGTACGTAATGTGCATTATCGGACAATATTGGGTACCTGTTCATAGAAAGAATATTAGGAAGAATCAATGAAACGTAGTCAAATGATTGAAGAGATTGAAGTTATTTTAGAAAATATGCAATTGGAACTATTTGGTAACTGTGTAGGTTGTCGTTCTTATGCTGAAAAAATTCTAGAAAATATGGAAGAAGCCGGTATGCTTCCTCCTACGCAATCACCTTCTTTGATTCCAGATACCCTTAATGGCGGTCTTAAGCATGGCCCAGCTCTTCGTGTTTGGGATGAAGAAACTTCTTGACTTATTATAACCACTATAATACTATAAAAAGATAGGAGATATTATGAAACCGTCTGAAAAAATCGCCAGTCTTACCAAATACGTACAAGATCATCAAGCTCGCTTGACTTCGCCAGTACCAGAAAAGCACAAAAGCCATCCAGAAGCTTATAAGGCCTATTTGAACCTTGAAATTGTTAAAGCCAACCGTAGTATTGATAAATTGAAGTCTAAGCTTTAATTATGGCCAAGTTACGCAAACTCGGCGACATCCTTTTGGATATGGAACCCCTTTTGGATGAATTGGCAGAACAACATGAAATGCAGTTAGGGGACATAATTGCCCTAGTTGTAAGACATTTAGAAATGCATAATCCAACCTGCATTGAAGAATTTTTGGATGGTTCTAGGCCAGTATTTTTTTATGGCCATAAAGATTTGGAACCTAAAAAAGCAACAAAATACCCACGTTAATGTGATATAATACTATTATGCAATACGAAGATTTGACTCCAGAACAAAAAGCAAAGTTTGAAGAAGCAGTAAAGATTTCCAGGTCAAACATGAGGCACATTATTGTTCCAAATCTTTTGCTTCTTCTTGCACTACAAATTGTGAACGTATTTATCTGCTCTCGTTTTGCCCTACCATCTCCTTCGCCATTCTTTATCTATTTCTTTACTACCTTTTTGATTTTCAGTGTAGTAAACGTAGGAATACGTGAAGAATCAGATCGATTTCAAGAAGAAGCTTTCAAGATTTTCGATAATAAACAATAAAAATTCCATATCCATACTAGGAGCCATAATGAAAAATGAGTTCGACGTATTTTCGTCAAAATTTGCCCAAGATATTTATAAACAGAAATATTCATTAGAAGGCCAAGAAACATGGTCAGATACTTGCAAAAGAGTAGTTAATTCTGTATGTGGTCAATTGCTAGATAAAGAAGATCAAGAAGAAATATATAAAATTATGCTTGATCGTAAATTCATTCCAGGTGGCAGATATCTCTATTCTGCTGGAAGGGCCTTTCACCAAGTTAACAATTGCTTTTTGTTTCGTGCTGAAGATTCACGCGAAAGTTGGGCTGACACTATGCAAAAGGCCACCTCAGCATTGATGACAGGCGGTGGCATAGGTATCGATTATTCTGCTTTAAGAGAAGAGGGAGCCAAAATCGGAAGAACTGGTGGTTTTTCTACCGGCCCAATAGCCCTTATGAAAATGGTCAATGAAGCCGGACGTTATATCATGCAAGGAGGGCAAAGACGTTCGGCAATATGGTCTGGCTTAAACTGGAAGCATAATGACATAGAAAAATTTATTAAAATTAAAAACTATTCAGAAGACATTAAGAAAATTAAAGAAAAAGATTTTAATTTTGCTGTTCCCATGGAACTTACAAATATTTCTGTTATTTATGATACAGAATTTTTTATTGCGATTGAAGAAAAAAAACATCCACTTCATAAGTTGGCCAAAGAAGTGTGGCAACTTAATTGTTTACAATCATTTTCAACTGCTGAACCTGGAATGAGTTTTAACTTTAGGAAAGACAATGAAAGCCTACGCAACGCTTGCGTTACTGGAGATACCAAGATTTTAACTAGAAAAGGTCATGTAGCCATTGAAGATTTAGTAAATACCCCAACAGAGATCTGGAATGGTTTTGAGTGGAGTGAAGTTACCCCCAAAATTACAGGACACAATGAACAAATGTTAAATGTTACATTCAATGACGGAAGAACATTGACGTGCACAGAGTATCACGATTTTCATGTAGCGGTCGGCTATACTGGAGAAACCAAAAAGGTTAAAGCTAAAGATCTAGAGCCCGGAATGAAACTAATTAAACATAAATTCCCAATAATCGAAACCGGGGAAGAATTAGACAGTGCGTATTTACAGGGATTCCACTCCGCAGAGGGAATGGACGGATACAATTTTATATGGGTTTATGATCCCAAAATTATGTGTTTGGACAACACATTAAGGGGCTATGGTGGAAAAATAAAACCAGATCCTGAATACAAAAGAACAAAATTTACACATGGGAAAACACTTTTACCTAAAAGTTTTGTTCCATTAAACTTTAACCTCAAATCAAAATTGGACTGGTTTTCTGGATTGATAGACGGGGATGGTTGTGAATTAAAAGAAGGGGGGATGCAACTTAATTCAGTTGATCATAAGTTTTTAAAAGATGTTCAAGAAATGCTTAGTACAATAGGAGTACAATCTAAAATAGTTCCCGGAACGCCTGAGGGTTTTAGAAAATTGCCCGACCATAAAACCGGACTAAAAGATTATTTTTGCCAAGAAACAAAAAGAATCTGCGTTGGAGCAGTTCAGATGCAAGATTTGAAAAAGTTAGGACTTAAATGCAATAGGCTTAAATTCGATAAATACCCTCAACGAGATGCATCCCAATTCATTACGGTATGTGACGTTACAGAGTCTGGAGTTGCAGAAACGGTATATTGTTTTACGGAACCTAAAAGAAATTTAGGAGTATTTAACGGAATTATAACAGGTCAATGTACGGAAGTGGTATCTGAGGACGATTCCGATAAGTGTAATCTTGGTACTATCTGGATTAATCGTATATCCTCTCACGATGAATTGGCTAAAGTTACCAAGTTTTCTACTCTTTTCTTACTCTGCGGCGGTATTTATTCTGACACCCCTACCGATCTTATTAGAGATGTTGGTAATAAAAATAATCGAATCGGACTCGGACTCGGCGGTATGCACGAATGGCTTATGCAACGAGGAGAAGGATACGAAGTAACGCCAGAACTCCACAAATGGCTTTCAGTCTATCAATTTGAATCAGATGCTACTAGCTTTATGACCGCAAGAATCCTTGGAGTAAGCGTTCCAAAGGGCGTTAGGGCCATTGCGCCAACAGGCACGCTAAGTATTATTAGCGAAACAACTAGCGGGATTGAACCGCTATTTTGTAAATCATATAAGCGTCGCTATCTCAAAGGTAAAGAAGAATGGGCCTATCAATATGTAGTAGACGGTGCTGTAAAACGACTTCTTGAACAAGGAATTCGAATTGAAGACATCAAAGATAGTTATGACATTTCTTTCAAACAACGAGTTAAATTTCAAGCAGATGTACAAAACTATGTGGACATGGCAATCAGCTCGACATGCAATATGCCAGCCTGGGGATCGGAAACAAACAACGAAGAGACTTTAAAAAAGAATTCGGCTATTCTTCTCGGATATGCAAAAAGACTAAGAGGATTCACTACTTATCCAGATGGCTGTCGCGGAGGGCAACCACTAAACCGAGTAAATCTAGAAGAGGCATTAAGCAAAGAAGGACAAGTTTTTCTTGAAGAAGAAAGAGAATGTCTTAATGGAGTTTGTGGGATTTAAAAACGATGGTCATGATTAATATTTAAAACACTTGACATCAAACCCAAAATAAGAGATAATTAAAATATATGAAGAAATACCATCTATTACAATATGTTGAAGGCTGTTCTCCTAAAACCAGGAAATTCAAATCCATTAAGCGTCTTAATCAGTTTATTAAAGAATTTGAAGCTAAATATGGCAAAGACTCCAGAGGCGATAACTGGATCGACTATTCTGTAACCAATATTACTGGAATTGTTAGTGTTTACGATGATTCAGTAAATCTAGAGGTAGATTGACATGAAAGCTATCTTAGAGTTTGATCTACCAGAAGATCAAGAAGAGCATATTACTGCTATAAATGGTATTCATTACAAAATCGCCATTAACAATATGGATGATTATTTTAGGAACCGTCTAAAATACGAAGAGAACCTATCTGTAGAAGCTAGGAAAACTCTTCAACAATCCAGGGATTTTCTATTTAGCCTAACCAAGGATATTAATCAATGAACGTTTCAGGAATGTCTATCGAACAACTTGAACTAATGGCAGAACTCGAAGCCATGGAACGACACCTTCTAGAGCCAGATTCTCTTATGGCTCCTGATATTCTTGCTAAAGCACTCACCTGTTTGGCTCATGATTGGGCGCACTTGGGACTGGAAGAAAAAGCTCATCAACTTCTTCTTAGGGCAGATAAAGAGTTCCCAGGATATCATGGCGCACCAATGCGACACGATACGGAACAAGATCCAGACTTTAATACATTGGGAAAGTCTTTAGCTCTTGAATTGGCTATTGCAGCAGTAACGACAGTTAGGGATAATTAACAATGTGCGATATCTGTAACAATTGGGAATCAAATAAGCTTTCTTCCGATAAAGCATTTAAACTCATTAGCGACTGTCTAAAACTTGCAGAAAATGAACAAGAACGCGACCATCTAATGGAACTTTGCGATAAGATTGTAGATTCGTTAGATAAATATAAAGAATTGCATACTTAATATGGAATTACTTACACCACTTCTAATAAGTGTCTGTATAGGAACATCTGGTAATTACAATCCAGCTTGCAAAAAAGCAGTAGAAGCCACTTACGTCCAAATTGGCTATAAGTCAGACGTAAACAGCTTTCAATCTGGCGCTATAGAATATGGCAAAAAGAAAGAGACCACTATTTTTGGCGATAACGTTACTTTGGTTAATACGGTTGTATTGACAGGAGTCGCTGCAAAAACTAAAAAGGCAACAATACCGCTACCTAATTTGGGAATTTGCAATAGTGCTTCTACTACAATTAAACAGAACTCTGCTGGACTAACTCTAGGATGGTCTTGGTGAAGCGTTTTAATCTAACTAGATTGTTTTTTCTTCCTATTGTGCTTTTTTTAGTACTTTTTCTTGTATTTTTAGCAATGTGTTCTTTTATGTATTTTTGTGTTCTAGAAGGAATTGCTTCTCTATTTTGTAGAGATAAGTTTATTTCTAAAAAATGAAAATCTTAAAGTTTCCAGACAAAGCCTTGCTTACTCCCTGTATTGAGGTAACTCAATTCGGACCAGAACTCAAAGTAATCCTAGATTCCATGTTCAAAACCATGATTGATGCTAATGGAATGGGTCTAGCAGCAAACCAAGTAGGACTAAGCATTAGGGCATTTGTAATGCTTGGTTTTAACGGCGGCTGCGTTTATGTCATTAATCCAGAAATTGTAGACAGATCTAGCGCAATAAGCAATATTTTGGAAGGATGTTTATCGGCTCCTGGAGAAAGAATTTCTACCAATAACAGGTCTTCTTGGGTAAGAGTAAAGTTTCAAGATCTTGAAGGTGCCTATCTTACGTTTACTTTTGAAGGAATTCAAGCCGTTTGTGCGCAACATGAAATTCAGCACATAAATGGACAAGCCTTTTTCCAAGCAAAAACTATACCAAAAGCCAAACGTCAAGAAATTTGTAAACGTTGGGGATTGAAAGCAAAATGAAAAGAATTAAAGATACCTCAAAAGCTATCTATGAAGAAGGAAAACTCTTACCAAAGCCAGTTTTCTTAGCTATGCTAGTATTACCACTAGGACTTGAAGTTATGGCTATTTATATGATCGCTAAAACTGTTTTGAAAAGAGGAAGAAATGAGCGAAAATAAAGTAAAATTGATTTCAAAAACGCAGGGTATTGACGGAATGTCTGCTGAAGATCTTGTAGCATTTACTGCTCGTGTGAGCAATCCAGCTAACCAAATGAATATGGAAACAGCTCCTAAACTATTGGCCTATCTTATTAAAAATAAGCATTGGAGTCCATTTGAGATGGTAAGTGTAACTTTGGAAATTAAGACCTCCAGAGCAATTGCAGCTCAAATTCTTCGCCATCGCTCTTTTTCTTTTCAAGAGTTTTCACAACGATACGCAGAAGCGCAAAACGTAGTAAGGTATCCAGCTCGCCGACAAGATCAAAAAAATCGTCAAAATTCAGTAGACGACATGAGCAAAGAAGACAAAGATTGGTTCGAAGAGGCACAAGATGAAGTATGGGAAAATTGTTTAAATCTTTATAAAGAAGCTTTAAACAAAGGAATCGCCAAAGAACAAGCTCGATTTCTGCTTCCTTTGAGTACTGAAACTACTATTTATATGTCAGGAACGCTACGCTCTTGGATTCATTATTTGGAACTTAGATCTGCCAATGGAACTCAGAAAGAACACATGGATATCGCTAAAGAAGCTAAAGATATTTTTGTAAAAGAATTTCCTAATACTTCAAACGCTCTTGGATGGATTGACTAAATGACCAAAAATAGTTGCACAATTACTGGTTTTCATATAGAAAAATCTTTAGGTTTTGAAAATATTTCTTTTAAACAAAAAAAGAATGTTTGTGAATCTCGCTTAGATGCAAAAACCCAAAGCGAAATTATTAGAGGAATAAATGTTGAAATTCCATTGATTGCCTCAAATATGTCCACTGTAATCAATGCTGATTTTTATAATCTAATTTTAAAGAATGGAGGTTTTGCATTTTTACACAGAGCGCTAAGTGATGAAGCGTATCTTAATGAAGTAAAACTCATTTCTAAAAATGAGTGGAAAGCAGTTTCAATTGGAGTTGGTGATTCACAGTACGAATTGGCAAAAAAGCTTATTTATGCCGGTGCCAACGTAGTCGTAATCGATATTGCTCACGGATATTCAGATGCCGTAATCAATCTTGGTCGAAAGATTAAAAATGATTTTCCTCATATCAAGATGGTAGTAGGCAATACTGTAAATACGGACATGATGGAAGAAGTCGCTGATTTTGCTGATGCTGTGAAGGTTGGAATTGCCCAAGGTTTTGCCTGCGAAACAAAAAATACTGCCGGATGTACTGAAAAACAATTTAGTGCTGTTTTGAAATTCAAAGAAATCTCCAAGAAACTTGGTATTCCAATCATTAGCGATGGCGGAATTCGTGAAGGTGCAGATTTTGTAAAATCAATCGCAGCAGGAGCAAATAGCGCTATGGCTGGTAGCATTTTTGCATCTTGTCCAGAAAGTGCCGGTAAGATTATTAACATCAACGGTGTTGATAAAAAGCTATATGCAGGTATGGCGTCTGAATATGTACAAAACAAATGGAAGGGTGGCCTGAAGCCTGGTACTTGTTCTGAAGGTGGAGTTCGTTATTTAGAAATTGGACTTCCACTAGAGCAAATGATGGAAAAATATCAAGGAGCCCTTAGATCTGGAATTACATACTCTGGAGCCATGGATATAAAAACACTTCAAGATAAAGTTGAATTCATCGAACTATTTTAAAAAAAAGGAAGAAGGACCAATGGCAGCTTCAATTGACATAACCTATTACTGGAGACAAAGACAGTCTTCTATTGATTGGTTCAATCGCAATGGCAGGCAGGATGTTGAATATACTATTAGTTGCTTGCCAGGTTACACTCATACGCCTTGCATAGTCGTCGCAGTTTGGCTATTAGAAGAATGTGGTCCAACGCCACAACTTATTAATAAGATTAAGAAATTGATCGATTTTTACGGTTATACTGAAATTCTTGGTGTAAACGAAAATTTCCCAGAAGAACTAAAACTATATCTTAGGAAAAATTAAAGTTTTCTTACTGCCGTCTATCTTGGTCAGTATTGGCCAATCTCTTGAAATTTTGCATCTTTTGCAATAATATTTGCCTTTTTTAAAGCGATGACGACCGCTTTTGCAAAGCTTTTTCCCAATAAAAACAATAAGATCTTCATGAAAGGCGATTGCGTAAAATATCGCAGCGACAAAAATACAGGCAACAATGCCCAATATAATGGATATGGAATTAATCACTAGTACTTTATATCACAAATGATAGATTAATGCTTGTAATATAATAGGATAGGCCCCATAAAGCCCGAGATTCCCGCCAGAGCGATCAAAATGAAGTAAGTAGAGGAACCATCAGTCAGCAAGCTAGCAATCGCTGCAATGGCAAATAGGATGTAATAAATACCTAAGAATACCGCTGCAGCACAAAGATAGGATATAAGATATTTCATTTGAGGTTTCTAAGCCTTTCTCGATTCAATTCGGCTTTTTCTTGGAAGTAACTCTCCAAAGCGCCACCCTTAGTATGTAGAGCACATTCTTCCATCTTATTGATTATATTGGTCAAATAGTCTTTTTCATATTTAAGAGGATCAATTTTTGATGTTTTTTTAGCCACTTTTTTATTCTTTTTAGATGCCATAAACCATCATAACAAGCCGTTAAGTGAAAATCAACTACTTTCTTAAAATAAATGAACGAAATATGATAAATATCTGATATATCAATAGAAATATACAGTATTGTAAAACTGCAATCTTTATTTTATGGCCAATAACAAAGAAATTACACTCTCAGCACGCTTAGACGATGCTCAACTAATCCAAGATTTTGCGAACATACAAAAGAAGGTTCGCCAGCTCATGGAGCAAGAACAACGCATGTCTAACAACATGTCGATTAACCAGAATATGGTTAATGCTGGCATGCCTGCTATGGGAAAAGCTGGCCAACAAGCCTTCCAACAAACATTCAATCAAAACAATAATGCCATGCGTTCTATGTACATGGCTGAAGTCGCTGAATTGCAAAAACTTGGCAATGAAAAAGAGAAAATTTCCAAAAAATTAGAAATCCAAAGTAAAATTTATGAGAACATGAAGTCTCAAGGCAAAGAGCTTCTTGAGATTGAAAAAAGAAGAGCCGAAACCCAAGAAAGACTTTCTAAAGCAAATCAAGATTATCAAAGACAACAGCAATTACTTCTTGGTAGCAATAAACTTCTTCGTCCAGATATGGGCAACGGTCCATCGTATGGGCCTCCAGAACCTCCCTCAGGAGGCGGAGGATCATCAAACGGAGGAATGGGTGGATTGGGGAAAATTGCCTCAGCTATTGGTATTGCCGGAGTTGTCAACGCAATACAAGCTGTTGCTACAGACTATTCTCGTAGGCCAATAGATGTAACCAGAATGCAAGGTTCTGCAGTTGCTGGAACCACGGGCCGCGTTCTTGGACAAATGCAATCTGGTGAATTTGCCTATGAAGGTATGTTTGCTGAAGAAAGAGCAAAAGCAGCTGAACAAGCTAAAGTTGCTGAATCTAGGGGCAGAGGCCTTGATGTTGCTCAAGTTATTGGTGGAGCAGGGTTACTGATTGGTGGTCTGGCAACAGCGGCAACCGGTGTCGGAATTGCTCCTGGTTTGGCTGCTGCAGGATTGGGTGCAGGAATGCTCTTTAACAAAAGAAGCATGCTTGATAAAGAAAAATATGAAGCAGAAAAAGCTGCTCAATATGCTGATGATTATGGGGCCGCATTAGCTGCAAATAAAGAAATGACTCCTTTTAAAAAGGACGCAATCGAAAAACTTCAAAAAAGTGGTGGCTCATATCTTTCTGCTCAACGAGGAATGGGCTTATCTGATAAACAACTTTTTGATTTTTTACAAAACGCCACAGGTTCTGGCTTCACTGATCAAATGGGATTACAAGCGTCAAGTTCTATATTGGGCGCAGGTGGATCTTCTGCAATGGCGCGTAGTTCAGAAATGGCATTAAAAGCAGAACGAGGCCTAGGACTTACAAATGCAAGTCAACTTCTTGGCCAAATTAGCGGAACTCAAGGAATTCCAGAAACTAGCAAAAGAACTTTGATAGATATTTTTGCTCAAGGACAAATGATTGGTTTAGATAATTCTAAATATGCAGAAGAAAATAGAAGGTTTATGCAAAATGTTGCAGAATCTGTTAGCAAAGGTGGAGTTACCTCTGAAGATGCTGCCCAAACTATTGCCAGAATTATGGGCTCTTTTACTGGTGGTGGAACTACACAAAGAGGAATTGAAGCTGCCAAATCTGCATACGAAGCTTATTCTAATGTTGGATCTAGCACTAGCGGATATACTGGCGCTTTGAATATTTCTGGCCTAATGACATCTGCGCCTGGATTAAGAAACATTAAAGATCCCGCTGCATTGCAAGAATTACTAAGCCTTAGACCAAATGAGATTGATGCAAATAGTCCAGATATTATAGACGCAGCACGACAAGCAAAAATGTCACCACAGGCACTTGTAGATCTTCTTCAGCAACAAAAAGGCGGAGTGGCTGCAAAATCATTAAATCGCTCTGGTGAACTTTCTACTCTTACTGATAAAATGAAAGAGTACAGAGCCTCACATGGTGGCAGCATTGCTGGATTTCATGAACAGAATGGTGTTGAGGGCATGGCATCTTTAATGGGCATGGCAGGAGTTATCAATCCTAATCTAGATCGTGCAGGAAGACAGGCTTATATTGAAGGTATTGCAGATATGCCCAATATGAACCAACCCGAAAGAGAAGCTTTTTATAAAAAACAAGCAGCATATAACATGGAAAGCAAAGAGACTGGTCGCGCTGGAGATAAAATAATTCAAGCTTCCGCTGAAAATGCACAAACATCTCTTAAAACTCTTAGTGAAAGTATTGATAAATTTGCATCTGATGCGTTGGCTACGGCGGCAAGAATGGCAAGCACTACAGCGAATGCTAAAGTCGCAGATACAGCTCTTCACACTGCTGAAGCAACAGATAGAGCAAACCGTGAAGCTACAGAAGGAAGAGGCGGTTTTGGGCAAGCCCCTGCAGACTTAGAAGCAATACGTCGTGGAATTATATCTGGAAGAAATCTATCAAAAGCACAGGATGCAGCAACCGCAGCAAATAAGGCCATGACAAAATAATTTATGTCTGACACAAGAGCTTTTACATATGATATTCAACCAATAGGCGCTGGAACGGATGAAAACAATTCCGTACACGAGACCAGTCCTAGTTGGGTATTGACCTTTGTTAGTTGGATATATAGAGATACCTTGAGGATTAATTTATCTCAAGGCGCAACTCAGGATAGTTATAATCTAGACGCTCTTAAGGCAGTAAATAAGCCATTGGTAGTAATAAACGATTGCTTAAGCGTTACGACTACTTATAATAAAGGATCGTATACGCCTAATATGGAAGCTACCTTAGTACAAACTGATATAAATTACCTTACTGCTATAGCTCCTGGTGATTTTGTACTGGTAAACATGCTTAATTGGGAATCCGATGCTGAAAAAATAGCTTTTAGAGCTGAACAAGGAAGCGCCATTAATGGGATAAACGATGGCTTTAAAGGTGTTTTTAAAGTTCAATCTGTGAGAAAGGTTGTTAATACTGCCCCTAATGGCGTAAAAACTGTAGTTTTTAAAATCACTGGATTTGCTTTTACTGAGTTCAATAATATGATTTATTTTGATCCTTCAGTAACTCTTCAAGAACCAGATATTATTTTTTCAAAACACCTAGCAGAAAATTGGTTTGCACTTATTAATGAAAACAAAGCAGTTCCAATTCAAAAACTAGTAAGAGTTTTAACAGAAACTTTTATTGGACAAGGGGTTTCTAGCAATCCTGAAGCAAAATTCATTCATGATTCTCAAAATAATGCATTTTTTATGCCTGCTTCTATAGGCAATCTTTTGGGCATTCCAGGAGTAACGGCAGCAAAGGATATATATAATTTCATTTTAGGTATTCAACAATATGGAAATAACAACGCAAACTCAATTCATTCTGGTTTTAATCCTCCAAAATTACAAAATACCAGAGGTCGTTTTTGGGAAATGCCTACTGGCCTAGAATGTCCAGGAGTAAGTCTATTAAAAGCAGAATACTGGAATCAAGTAAAGACTTGGGATATTTTAAATCAATATGTAAATAGACCAATCAATGAGATGTTTACATGCTTTAGAGTAGATCCACAAAAAGACATCGTGATGCCAACGGTAGTCATGAGACAAACTCCTTTCTCTACAGAAGATTTTGCTTCAGCCAATGCTGAAATTAAAATTACTCGTTTTCTCACTTTGCCTAGGTGGAGAATTGATCCAGCTTTGATTTTAGCTGAAGATCTTGGAAGAGAAGAAGCTGCTAGAATTAACTATGTTCAAGTATTTGGCAAAGTATTACAAGGAACTGATCAAGGAACAGATTTTACTAATGAAACTATAAGAAAAAACTATGTATTTGAAAAAAATGATATTCAAAGAAGTGGTTTAAGACCAACAGTTGTTAGCAGTGCCTTTGACATATATCCAGAAGGTGGAGCAAGTTCTTACAATAGCGTTACTTGGGCAAAAATACTTGGAGATGCCATGATTGGTGCCCATCTCAGACTTAATGGAAATATTATTTGTGCTGGCATTGTTGACCCAATTGCTATTGGTGACAATCTCGAATATGATAATATTGTTTACCATATTGAGCAAATATCTCACAACTGTTCTATAGATCGTGCAGGTGGAACAAAAAGTTTCAGAACCACCATTAGTCTTAGTCAGGGAGTTTCGTTAACCAGCAGCTCTCAATATGGAACAATTTATGGTCAAATGAGGAATCCTAATGCTTACGCTGAACGTATTAAAGATTATAAAAATAATCAAATTTTACAAGGCGTAGCTGAAAGCCAAGAAAGCTTGACAAGAATAACAAATAAAAATATAGACAAAACAGCTCCTGAAGAAAAACCCAATATTGGTTTTCCTCAACCAAAAGAAATTGTTTTATCACCAAACCCACCTAAAAAGAAGAATAAAAAATGAATTTTTTAGATAATGGTGCAGTATTACCTTTTGGATTGCTTCAGTGTGATCCCAATATAGCCATGCGTGGTTTTAATAAAACTTACAAAAATACTGCACTTCGCATGGGTATTGTTATGAATACCTATCCTGTGGGAGATCCTAAAAACGTTACAGCCCTGACCACAGAATATGATGTAGTAGTAAATGAACAAAATGAAAATGATGGAGTGACACCAGTCACTTACAAAAATTGCATCACTTCAGATGGTTTTGGATCTATTACTGATTTTTTTGAAAAAACTTTTAGAAGTCAAAATAAAGATTCAGTAAAAGGCAATGTTGCAAATACCAAAGGGCAAAATGGTGCCACCGTGCTCATTTTGTGCCTTGATGGAATGTCAGAAAAGGGCGTGATTATTGGTGGAATTAACCATCCTGACAGAAAAACTACTCTTGTTGATAAACTTCCTCATTTGGAGGGGGAATACAATGGCGCTCACATTGTAGTGAATAGCGATGGATCTACTACTTTTACTTTTAAAGGCGCTACGGATAATGATGGAAAAATCATTGACCCGACTCAAGGAAACACCGTAGTTACTGTAGAAAAAGATGGGTCATACCAAGTATCACATAAAACTATTACCCAAAGATTTGATAAAGGCGGAGATGTTACTCTTACTGCAGATGGTAATATTACCAATAATGCTACTAAGAATTTTAACGTAAATAGCACTGAAAATACTGTAATTAATGCTACTAAAAAAGTAAACATCACTGCTCAAGAAATGCTTGCTTCTATTTCTGGATCAGCCGCCCTTCAATGTCAATCTGGAACGGTAGATTCTCAGTCCACATATGGTATTAAGGCTAGCGTGTTTACCGCAGAGGCAGAAGGATTAGTTCAGATTAAAGCACCTACTGTTATTATTGACAGTCCCGTAGTTGCTCTTGGTGGTGTTGGCGGTCTTCCCGTGTTGACGCTGGGAACCACTATATTTTCGATCGGGAATCTTGGACTTCCTACGCTAGGTCGCGCTATAGCCGGTTTCTCGTTTAAAGTAACTGCTCAATAAAAGGAATTGATATGGATTTTAAAACAGCACTTCTTCATTACTATCCATATTGGATCATGGGCATCATGATGGTCATTTTTACTCTTCGTAGTGAAAAAGACAAAGATCTAATGAGAATTCAACCCAGTTCTCTTTTAAAGTTTGCCAGGACGATGTTCTTTGTAACACTATGGCGATGTATATTATTTCATTTTAATCCTCCTACGATGCATTCTGCGGGACCAATACTTCAGATTCCTCTTTGGTTGACAGCTACAGTTTTTTGGGAAGATGCAGTACATGTATTACCATTAATTATTATTGGTAGACTTTTAGGAGATAGTAAATTATCTAAAGTTATTTTATTTACATTAAGTCTAATGGTACAAATTTCGTTTGGGCTAGGGCACGTATACCAGAGTATACCTGCGGCTATTATAATAAGTTTTTATATCCCAATAGTAAAAAAACTTTCCTTAAAACATGGAGTAGGAACTGCAATGATAGCACATATGAGCTATGACTTCATCACCCTTCTAACTATTAGATTATTCTTAGGTTTATAATATGAAATTTTGTACTAATAAAAATTGTAAGCAAAATAATCCACAACCATTGATTAATTTTTATAGTCACAAAAGAGATGGACACCAAACCCATTGCAAAAAATGTCAAAACGAACGAAACAAAGATCCAAAACGTCTTGAGTATAGAAAAGAATATTATTCGGATCCTGAAGTAAAAAAACTAGCATTGGAATATGTAAAAACGCCAGAACGAAAAAAAGCAAAATCAGAATACGACAAAAGTCCAGAAGCTAAAGAGGCTAAAAGATTACGTAGAGAAACTTCAGAATATAAAAAACAAGGAAAAGAATATAGAGAAAGACCTGAAACTAAAAAAATGCTTAAAGAAGCAAAAGAAGCTCGTAAAAAAAGAGATCCAGTTGCATATTCAGCTAAAACTACTGCCAATACAGTTAAAAGAAATAATTCAAAATTGAAACGAACACCAAAATGGTTAACAAAAGAACATTTTAATGAAATAGAACAATTTTATATATTATCATATGAATTAAGATGGCTTTCTGAAGAACCATTACAAGTAGACCACATCATTCCCCTGCAAGGTAAAAACGTATCAGGTCTTCATGTTCCATGGAATTTACAAATTCTTGGACAAACAGATAATTGTTCAAAGCATAACAGTTTTGACTTAACTTACAATAACAATGGTTGGAAAGATTCCAAATGCTAAGCAAGGCCGACAGATTAGCATTCTCTGCTCAAATTATTAACGCAGATCAGCAAATTGCTGGCCTCGCTAGTGCTACTGCACAATTGCAAGCTATTGAGGCTAAAGATCAAGCTCTAGATACGGCCAATAGTCATCTCTATAATCCCACTAATAGTCTTATCAACAGTTATCAAGCTGAGTTTAGTGCTATCGATGGAAATATTAGAACTTCCATTATAGAACAGAACATAGTAGATGCTGCTGGGCATGTACTCGGTAATTATTTCTTTCCCAATTCAGTTTTACTTACTATTCCCTCTTTGTCTTCTAAGAATAACGTATGGGTTCAGGTTAGACCATTCGCTCTAGCTTTTGGCGTAGGAAAAAATTACGACCAAAGCTATACTATTGGCCCAAGCGAACAAGGTCTAATTACTAATGCTCTGGCGCTAATTACTTCTGCCTCTGCCTATACCGATATCCAGAATACTGCTGGACAACATTGCGTTGATGGAACCTGCTCGCTTCCTCAGTACGATAACCAAATCGATTGCGTTGCCAACTCTGGTATCTGGACACCTGGCCCAGAATCTATTGTTGCTTTTCCTGCTATTCAAACTTTAAAATCAAATCTAGTTGCTACTATAAATGGCATAGTAACTCAGCTCAATGCAGAATTAGCTGCCATTCTTACAAACGACACAGATCCAACAAGACAATCTCAAAACAATGCTGCCATAAACGATATCAATACAAATATTTTGCCAGCGCTTAATGCCTGGTTAGCATATGCAGATTTTAATACTGCTCATGGACAAACGACCTGTATTGGATTTAATACTTACAATGCAAACCTTTTGGCACCAACCAAACTTCATTCGGCCCAACTATCTGCCTTGTCTACTGCGCTAAGCAATAGAACCACTTTTCTTTCTGTTAGGGTCCCTCAGCTCAACACAAACTTGGGTTCTGTTTCTCAGAATATCGACACTGGGGACTATACTGGAACTGGATTTTATAAGAGTCGTTTAGACTTTTTGAATCTCAGAATTAACGTTATGGCCGGTTCTTTGACCGCATTGGTTAATGATCAACAATCTATCAATGCTCAAACTCAGATTTCAAGTAGTTTAAAAGATGAAAAAGCAATCTATATGAGCATCTTGCCCACTACTAAATTTGCTGCATCTGGTAACGGAACTGCAGTTATTTAACTAGTAGATA
>Ga0265322_10000438_pt1 | contig 16790 bp, 16 predicted proteins | sample 41222metaG_FD_193584 | JGI IMG/M metagenome (GOLD analysis project Ga0265322, IMG submission 193584) | Rhizosphere microbial communities from Carex aquatilis grown in University of Washington, Seatle, WA, United States - 4-12-22 metaG | ecosystem: Host-associated > Plants > Roots > Rhizosphere...
CATCGGAGAGATGTATAGTGAATGGAGGGAGGGTCATTCCACGGGTAAAAATTGTCCACAATGACCACACGAATAATATAACTGCGAGCAACGAAGTAATCTGGAAAATCCGTAATGCCTTTTCGCTCGATTCTTCGATGCCGATAATATTTTTTCGCCAAAAATAGAATTCGATCAGAACGGCAATGATGACGGAAGTCAAACCCGGAGGAACCGTAACATTCGAACCGACAAAACGCAATAAGGAGTTGACTAATCCCGCAATATATTGACCCGATGAAACTGCGCTGATGGGTGCAGTGATGAGGTAATCAAAAATAAGAGCGGAAACGGAAAATTTGGCTGCCGTTTCGCCCAGCGCTTCATGAACGACCCGGTACACGCCTCCACGAACGAACATGCTTGACGATTCGATATACACAGCGCGAATTCCGTACGCAAAAAGCATGACAAAAAGAATGAACCATGGTGCCGAAGGCCCGACCGCTTTCTCGGCAATGCCGAGTGCATAGTACGCGCTGGATGCAAGATCCGAAAGGACGATGGCGGATGCTCTCCAATAAGAAATAAAAGAAAGCATCACCGTGGTAATAATGACAACTTTGATCTTTTTGCTCTGATCCGACGGGCCTTTATTACCGATATCCAGAAATTTTTCTTTCATATCGGAAGAATCTTCGGATACGTGAATCTCAAAGTATGCCTAAATCGATAAAAAAAATGAAGGTCAGCGACGTCGGTTGGAAAACGCCGACTGGCGGAAAGTTTCATAGAATGTTACATTTCGGAGGTAGTCATGCTCAATCGTGAGGCGTATGATAAAGAGAAAATGCTCAAAAGTCAAACTATTGTATTTTCTTCAGTTTCTGAATATATTCAAATGAATTTCATAAACGATGCAAATACCTTTTCTCCATAGTCTCCGGTTTAAGGTCGGATTCGGCTACATTGTTCTCGTTGCCATCAATCTGGCGATGACAGCGTGGGCAATTTATAATTTCGCCCGCCCGACACTTGCACTCGAAACCATTCTCGCAGAGAATTTTCCGAATATTATCGCGGTGGAAACGATGGCGCACACCGTCGAACGTCACGATCACGCTCTCACGTCGATTATGAATGGCGACTCCGATGCCGGTTTGAATGAATATGAGAGTGCCAAGGAGGAATTCTATCAGGTGTTCGATAAAGCGAATGAGAACAGAAGCATTCCTGAGTCCGGAGTGATTCTGGATGATATTCATTCAACATACGAAGGATACGAACTCGTTTCCGATTCCTTGATCTCGTTGACATCGAAGCGCGGTATGATCGCGGCGAAGGCGTATTACAGCAATATTGTCCGCCCCTTTTCCCAGAGGTTATCGGAAAACTGTTTCTGGCTCGTCGAGGAAAATCAGAAAGAAATGCTGCGGGTTTCGCAGGAAACAAAACAGACATCCGACCGGGCGATTATTGCCGTCCTGTTCGCGGCAATTGTTGCCGCCGGGTTGAGTGTCGTGACGATGGTGCAATTTACGAAACGCATCATTCAACCGGCCGAACAGTTGACGGAGACGGTTCACCGGATCGGCCGCGGACAGCTTGATCTGAAAATCGATATCAATACGAATGATGAAGTCGCGGAGCTCAGCAGTGAATTCAATAAAATGACGGAACGGCTGAGACAGTATGAAGAACTGAATATCGAAAAGATCCTTTCCGAAAAAAAGAAATCGGAAACGATCGTTGAAAGTATTTCCGATGCGATCATCGTGTGTGATTCCGAATCGACGATCCAGTTGATCAATCATTCCGCAGAAGACCTGTTGCACATCCGTGAATCGGACGCCGTGGGAAAGAATGTCCGAGACGCCATCGCGGATGACCGGTTGCGCGAAATATTTTCATCGCCGGCAAATGCCGTGGCGCTCAATCAACCGTACCTGCAGTTTCCGTACAAGGACAGGCAAATTTATCTCCGTCCCCGCATTTCTGAAATCCCCACGCCGCACGGAACCCGTGGCGGCATTGTCCTGATTCTTCAGGATGTTTCGCAATATAAAGAATTGGATAAGATGAAATCCGATTTTATGGCAGCAGTGTCGCATGAATTTCGTACGCCGCTCACGTCGATCAATATGAGCGTGGATATTCTCCGGCAAGGGCTTCTCGGGCCGGTGACGAAAGGGCAGGAAGAACTGCTGCAGTCGTCGAAGCAGGATTGTGAACGGTTGACAAAGCTCGTGAAGGAATTGTTACAATTGGCAAAACTGGAATCGGACGCGATCGAAATGCGCGAAGACCGCATCGACATTCGCAAGTTGATCGAGTCGACGGTTCAACCCTTGCGTCTTCCGTTCAAAGAAAAAGGCGTCGAACTTGCTCTGAAGATCGACGGCGCACTCCCCACGTTGCTCGCAGATGAACAGCAAATTTCCTGGGTTATTTCCAATCTTGTCAACAATGCATTGCGCTATACCGGCAGCGGTGGAACCGTCGAGATTCGCGCGCGGCAGGATGCGGAATCAATGTTATTGCAGGTAAGCGATACCGGAAGGGGAATCGCTCCGGAACACCTGAATAAAATTTTTGATAAATTTGTCCAGGTGAAACAATCGTCCGATACGACACCCGGAAGCGTCGGGTTAGGACTCACCATTGCAAAAGAAATCGTCGAAATGTACGGCGGAACGATCTGGGTTGAAAGCGAGCTGAATCACGGTTCAACGTTTTCATTTCGACTTCCATTATTACATCATCAACCGGTATGAATACACGCGGCACGATACTCGTCGTCGACGACGAGCAAAATATTTTGAGGACTCTGACGATCGGTCTGGAATCGGTCGGATTTTCCGTGGAAGGATTTCTGAATCCTCGCGATGCCCTCGATCATGTTGAAAACGGAAAATATGACGTTGCCTTCATCGATCTGATGATGCAGCCGATTGACGGCATGCAGGTATTAAAAGAAATGCGGCAGAAATCTCCGGCAACAACATCGGTGATGATTACCGCACACGGCTCTATCGACAGCGCAGTGGAAGCGATGAAGAACGGCGCGTTTGATTTTCTCCAGAAACCGTTCGATCTGAAAGAACTTCAGGTCTTCGTCGAAAAAGTCTTTGAACACCATTCATTGCGACGCGAAGTGGCGGATCTCCGGAGGCAATTGGCTCAACAACCGTCGTTCGGAGAAATCATCACACGAAATTCGATGATGAGGGAACAGCTTGACCTTGCCCGCCAAATTGCCGACAGCGCTCTGACTGTTTTGATCGAAGGGGAAAGCGGAACCGGAAAAGAACTTGTGGCGCAATTCATCCACGCCAACAGCAGTCGCCGAGAAAAACCTTTCATCAAAATCAACTGCGGGGCTCTTGCGGAAAGCCTTCTGGAAAGCGAATTGTTCGGTCACGTCAAAGGATCGTTCACCGGTGCGTTGAAAGACCGTGAAGGCAGGTTTGAGCTTGCCGACGGCGGGACCATTTTTCTCGATGAGGTCGGCGAAATTCCGTTGGCATCCCAGGTAAAACTTCTGCGATTTTTGCAGGAGAGAGAATTTGAGCGGGTGGGTGAAAGTGTGACGCGTAAAGTCGATGTCCGTGTGATTGCGGCAACGAACCGCAAGCTTTCCGATGCATTGCGGGAAAAAACCATTCGCGAAGATTTTTATTACCGTCTGAATCAGGTCAAAATCACATTGCCGCCGCTTCGTGAGCGATCGGAAGATCTCTTATTGTTAGTTCAATATTTTTTGAAAAAACATTTTCCCGAACGCGAAATTGAAATTTCTCCCGAAGCGTTAAAAATGTTGCTTGCGTTTCCATGGCCCGGCAACGTGAGAGAAGTGGAAAACACACTCGAACGTGCCGGTTTGCTTGCCAAACAGAGCGGATTGATAGAAATATTTCATCTTCCGGCGGAACTCCAGCATCCCGATTCGGGAAAAGGCGGGTTGCTCTCGTTGGATGCGATGGAACGCCAGCACATTACCCGCGTGCTGAAGGTTGTCAAGGATTTGGATGAAGCTGCCCGCGTTCTCGAAATTGACCCCGCAACGTTATGGCGCAAACGAAAAAAATACGGTATTCACGATTAGTCCGTATTGCATTTTGCACGATGGTTTAACTTCATCGAAGACAAGCATTTTTCTTATTTTTCTCTTCCGGCCGGAAAAAATTATTGCATTTTGCATGGCCGGAATTTTTCGGGAAAGGATTTATTCATAATTATTTTTGTTTTCAGTAATAAAAATCTTATATTCGTGGCATCAATTTTGCCCCTCTTGTAATCAAATCTCATTGCCAAGCGGTAACGGTCTGTCCGGGTAGTCTTCATCATTCATCGAAATGTATCGAAGAATGTTACAACGAGGGAAAGCGTGTCACTCAAAGCTCACACTGTTCAAAACGGCAAGATAGCAATTTTCGATCTGAAAGGTTCATTAATCGGCGACGAAGAAACCGATGCACTGCGTTCCACCGTCGTGGATTTTCTCGAGCAAGGCAATAAATATCTCGTGATCAATCTTCACAAGGTCAACTATCTGAACAGTTCGGGTATCGGAGCGATTATCTCGGCGCATGCAAGCTATACAAAAAACGGCGGTACCGTACGGCTTGCCTGTCTCACGAATAACATTCAGAATCTTCTCGCCGTGACTCGGCTGATCGATATCTTTGAAGTATACGAAACCGTTGAAAGCGCAATAGAAAGTTTTGCAACCGTAAAAACACATTCATAAGTAATGTTCAACAATCTACAGGAGTTATCAGAATGAAACAATCCACATTTGTTGTCGTGTTGGTGGTCGGCGCACTCGCTGCAGCCATCGCAATTTACTTTTTGGTTCTCGGTAACCCGGCGAATTTTTCCGATCCGGGTAAAGAAAAGCCGACGAACTTAATGGGGCAAGTCTATACCGGCGGCGTTATCGTGCCGATATTAATCACGTTATCGATCATGGTGATCACATTCGTTGTCGAGCGGTTTCTTTCGTTGCGCAAAGCGCAGGGCCGCGGTTCTCTTGCAACATTTTTAAAGAACGTTCAACGCAGTCTTGCTGCCCAGGATATCGATGCCGCAATTCAGGCGTGTGACCAGCAGCGCGGTTCATTGGCAAATATCATCCGCGCCGGACTGGAACGATATCATACACTGTCGAAAGAGAGTAAGGCGCTGGAAGCGGAAAAGCAGATGGCGGAAGTACAACGCGCCATTGAAGAAGCCACTTCGTTGGAAATGCCGATCCTTGAGAAAAACCTCATTGCGATGTCGACCATCGCTTCGATTGCAACGATGTTCGGACTGCTCGGAACAGTTATCGGTATGATCCGTGCATTCCGTGCTCTTGCTCAGGCAGGCGGTGCGCCGGATGCCATTCAGCTTTCTATCGGTATATCGGAAGCATTGATCAACACGGCGCTCGGTTTGTTTGCCGCTATTGTCGGTATCGTGGCATATAATTTCTTCGTCAATAAAGTCGATAATTTTACATACATGATTGATGAAGCGAGTTACGACGTTATCCAAACTTTGACCAATAAAGGCAAGTAAGTCGAAAGGGACACCCCAATGCCTAAAATTAAGAAACCAAGGATCCCCGTTCGGATCGACATGACGCCGATGGTCGACGTGGCATTTTTATTGTTGACCTTCTTCATGTTGACGACACAATTTCGTCCGCCGGAAGAAGTGCAAATTGCATTACCATCGTCGCATTCCGCATTCAAATTGCCGGAATCCGATGTGATGCATATTGAGATCGCAAAAGACGGCAGGATTTTTCTCGGATTCGATTCACCGTTGTTGACCGGCAAGATTTTTGGAGAACAAAACCGGTTGCGTGCGGCAGTCGAAGTCACGACGAAAGATCTTCCCGATATGCTGATCCATGCACGTATTGCAAATCCGAAGCTCCGGACGGTCGTCAAGGGAGATAAAGATGCCGATTACGGAGTCGCCGAAGATGTCATGGATATTTTGCAGCGAACGAATATCACGCGTTTTAATCTTGTTACAGATATGAAAAAAGATTAAGGAGATGAATTATGGCAGGAGCTGATGCAGGTGCTGCCCCCCGAGGGCACGATAAAAAGAAAAAGAAAAAGAAAAAAATGCGGCGCCTCGGCGTCCGCATCGATATGACACCCATGGTCGATGTCGCATTTCTTCTGTTGACATTCTTTATGTTGACGACATCGATGAGCCGCCCACAAACGATGGAAATCAATCTTCCGCCGAAACAGGATGGCAAGGATGTTCATGTCGAAGTTGCGGAAAGTAATTTACTGACTTTACGCATTAAAGAAGACGGTTCGATTTATTGGAATATTGCTCACGACGATCCGAAAAAGGTTGAATTCAAGGAACTTCGGAAATTGATGATGCAAAACAATCAGGCGAATCCGAAACTTATTACGTTAGTCAAAATCGACCGCAAAGGTAAGTATCACATGATGGTCGATATCATGGACGAACTCAATCTGGCGAATGTGACGCGTTTCAGTCTTGCACCGATGGAAGACGCCGATCAGAAAATTCTCCAGAAAGTTTCCGGATAGAAGGAGATGAGACTATGACAGCAAAAGAAGTAACAGCAACCGTTCAGTACGGGATGCGTGAGCTACGGGGAATGTACCAAAAGTATGCCTCGATTGCTCTGACCTTCGCGGTCGTATTGCATTTCCTCGTCATTGGCACATATTATCTCATTCAATATCTGAATGAAGATGAAGAACCGGTCGGTATGGTACGTATCATGAAATATACCGACCTCGGTCCGCCGCCATCGATCAATAATGCGGAAGCCGCACCGCAAGTTGCGGTGAGCGTACCGATTGCGAAACCGACAATCGGTATTCCGGTTCCCGTTCCCGATGCAGAGGTGAGCCCTGAACAAACGATTGCCTCACAAACGGAACTGCAGCAAGTCCAGGGTCCTGCGACCGGTACGGAAGGCGCCACCGGCGGAGTTCAGGTACAGCAGGATATTAAGATTGAAGATGAAGATCCTGCGGACTTTGTTCCGGTTGAAAAGCAGCCGATTCCCGTCAAACAGGTTTTTCCGGAATATCCTGAGTTAGCCCGGAAAGCCCAGATGGAAGGAACAGTATACGTTAAGATTCTTGTCGACAAAGAAGGAAAAGCAAAGAAAGCTATTGTTGCGAAGTCCGATTCAGAAATCTTTAACGACAACGCGATAAAAGCTGCATTGCAGTGGGTGTTTACCCCGGCAATGATGAACAATGGTCCGGTTGCCGTTTGGGCAATGGTTCCGTTTCATTTTAAGCTGAACAAGTAGTTCTCTGTTTCCAGGAATTTGACGGTGCAGGAAAATCGGTGATGGATGAAACAATCTACATTTTCTGCAGGTATGTCAAATGGTGTGCACTCATGTTGAATAATCCGAATGATTGATCATGAGTGCACAACTTATACTTCGCATTGTCGGGTCAATCACTGCGGGTCTGGTATTGATTGTGGGAATCATCATTCTCACGGGATCGTTGATTCCTTCGTCTGTGCCGGAAAATTATCGGGTCGTTCTCGGTATCGTGATGGTCATCTACGGAACATACCGCATCGTGATGATCTGGATGAAACAACGGCAGGAGCGTAATAAAGATGCATAGAACGTTTACGATTTTCTGTATTCTTTCGGTTGTTCTTTTCGGATGCATGGAAGAACGGAAAGAAACTCCGACGAAGGGAAATGCTGCGGTTCTTGTTGCAGAATCGGTTTCCCCGCTGGTGGAACAGGAGCAATTGAAGTTTCAGGATTTATATCCGGAAGCTCATGTTCAACTCACGGTGATGTCGGATCGCGAAGCGATAGCGCATTTTTTCAACGATACGACGCAAATGATTATTTCTTCCCGACCGTTGAATGATGAAGAACGTCAGGTGGCAAAACGAACCAATTTCGTTTTTTCGGAATATAAGGTTGCCATCGACGGTATAGCGATTATCGTGAATGATATGAATCCGGTCAAACAGCTCCGGACGACGGAACTTGACAGCATCTATTCCGGCAAGGTGACGCAGTGGAAAGCGGTCGGCGGAAAATCGTTTCCGATCGAAATTGCGCTTCCGAGCCCGAACGATGCAAACTGTGAAGTTGTGGGACAGAAAGTTCTGCACGGTCAAAAATTTATCGGACCGACAAAAGTAACCCGGTCCTCCAGCGAAATGCTGGAGTTCGTTTCCGGACGTCCGAATGCTATCGGTATGGTGGGAATCGATTGGATCGATCAGAAAAAGGATAATGTTCGTGTGTTGCAGTTGATGGATCCGTCTGCCCCCGATTCACTCGATATCAAGGGCGAATATTTTTCTCCGGTTCAGGCATATCTGTATAAACGATATTATCCTCTCACGAGGGAAGTGAATATTTACAGCAAGGCGGATAGTTATAGTGTCGCGACGGGGTTTACGGCGTTTATTACCAGCGCTCCGGGACAAAAAATTGTATTGAATAGCGGACTCGTTCCCGCCACGATGCCCATTCGACTTGTCCAACTAACCAACAAAGGTGCTCAACAGTGAAACTGACCGTTATTTTATCTTTTTTCGTCGCTCTCATCCTCATTTCATCCGCGGCGTATGCCGACGATCCGATCACCGTGGGAAAAGCCGCGTTAGACAGAGGCGATTACCCGGCAGCGATTGCTGCGTTTCGTGAAGCGGTGGATAAGAATTCAAAAAATCCTCAAGCATTTATTTTGCTGGGAACCGCCTGCTTAAAAGGAGATTCGCTCGATGCGGCAGTGGCTGCCCTCATTCAGGGACGCGAACTTGATACAGCCAACGCGCAATTTTATCTTCTTCTCGGCGATGTGTACGCGAAACAAAAGATATTCGTTGCCGCAGCGGAACAGTATAAAAAAGCGTCTCTGCTTGACGGTAAAAACCTCGGGACATTCCTGAAATTGGGCGATGCCGAACGCCGCTCTCATCAGTATAACGATGCGATCACGGCATTTCAAAATGTTCTCGCGATCGATTCGAACAACGTAACCGCTTTGACGGAAATCGGCAACATTTTCATGCGGGCACGACGATATGTCAACGCCGTGCCGGTATATGAACGTCTCATTCGCCTGGAACCGGATTCGATGAATGTCCAGTTGAATTATGCGAAAGTATTGTTCGAAACAAAAAGTTATCAAAAGTTCATTCCCGTCGGCGAAGCGATTTCTAAAAAGGATGCATCGCAAACCGAAGTGCAGTCGATGCTTGCCAATGCGTACAGTATCCTGAAACTGGATTCATTAACCGTTCAGCAGTATGAAAAATTGAAAATCGATACGCTCGGTGTGGACAATCTTCTTCGGTATGCAAAAGCTCTGAAAGCCGTCGACAAGATCGATAAGTCGTTGGAAATTTTCCAACGTGCATATACCAAGGACTCGACCCGGTGCGATATTCCGTATGATTTCGGAACGACATACATGAAGGTGAAGAAATATCAGGAAGCGATCCGGATGTTCGATAAAAAAATCGCCTGCGACACGTCTGCCGGCTATCAGTTCGCGTCGCATTTGAATGAGGCAATGTCGTTAATGCAGTTGAAGAATTTCAGAGATGCTCAGGTTCACATTCAGAAAAGTATTCAGTATCGTCCTGATAACGTTCAGGCGTGGCTGGTGCTGGCGCAGGATTATGGACAGTTGGAAATGACCGACGATGAAGTGAGTTCCTATAAGAAAGTGATTGATCTGGTCACAGCATTATCGGAAAATGCCGATGTATCGAAATATAATAGTCAAATGGTGGAATCGTACCGGATGGTCGGTGTTCGCTATCTTATCAAGGCAACACAACTTCAAAAAGTGGGCGATGAAAAATTGCCTGAGGCAAAGAAAACATTTGCCGCTTCCGTCGACTTTCTGAAAAAAGCTCTTCAATATACTCCGAAAGACTGCCAGGTCATGCTATGGATAGCTCAGGCAAGTCAGAATAGCGGCAGTAAAGAAGAAGCAAAGCGGTATTACTGTAAAGTTTTGCAACAGTGCCCCGATTCCAAGGAAGCAAAAGATGCCCAAAGCGGCTTGGATGCTTTAGGAGTCAAATGCGGCGAGTAAGTTGTATCGCCGGTAAAATTGATTAAAAAAGACTCGACTTTTACTTTTTTTTTTACTACATTAACAACGCTTTCCAAATATAGGTACGCCAGTTTCCGGCACGATACCTACAATTTTTGATTAATTATTGAATCATTCGCCCGTTATACGAAATACGGGCGAATTTTTATTCGCCGAGTCAATCGGTAAAACGAAAGGAACAGAATTTCGCTATGGAATTGACGCTCATTTTCGGAATCAGTATAATCGGTCTCTTGTTCGCCGTGTACCTGATTCGTGATGTCCTCCGGAGAGATACAGGTACGGAAAAAATGCAGGAGATTTCCAACGCCATCAAGCAGGGCGCTGAAGCATTTTTACGACGGCAAAATCGCACGATTGCATTTCTCGCCGTCGCACTCGCGTGCCTGATTTACATTCTCTATGCATTCGTTCGCGCTCATAACGATCATGATCCGGCGAGTACAGCCGACCTTGCACTCTGGACAACTCTTTCATTCGTTTTCGGCGCGGCATGTTCCGTTGCTGCCGGCTATATGGGAATGTGGGTTGCCATCCGCAGTAATATCCGCACAGCTTCGGCTGCACGAAAAGACATGAACGGCGCGTTGCAAACCGCTCTGCGCGGTGGCGCTGTTTCCGGATTTTTTGTCGTGGCGATGAGCTTGCTCGGCGTTGCCGGTCTGTTCGCCCTCGTTAAATCTCTCGGAGTGACGGATGATATTACGAAAATTCCTTTGCTGATTGTCGGTTATGGATTCGGCGCAAGCTTTGTCGCATTGTTTGCACAGCTTGGCGGCGGAATTTATACGAAAGCCGCAGACGTCGGCGCCGATCTCGTCGGCAAAGTGGAAGCCGGTATTCCGGAAGACGATCCGCGCAATCCAGCCGTCATTGCCGATCTTGTCGGTGATAACGTCGGCGACTGCGCAGGCCGTGGTGCAGATTTATTCGAATCGACTGCCGCTGAAAATATCGGCGCCATGATTCTTGCCGCGGGATTGTACCGTGCCAACACCGCGTACTTTGAATCGAACGGACTTGCACTGCTCGGCGTCATTTTATTCCCTCTCGTTGCACGTGCATTCGGCATCATCGCATCGATTGTCGGTATTCTTACCGTGAAGACGAAAGAAAATGAAGATCCGATGAAAGCGTTGAACCGCGGTTATTTCGTCACTGCAGTTTTGGCAATGGGCGGATTCTTTATCGCCTCCCGCTGGCTGCTTGGCGAACAATATTATTTCAATTTCTTTATCTGCGGCGTGATCGGTGTGTTGACGTCCGTCGCATTTGTCTACATCACGCAATATTATACCGAATATACGTACCGGCCCGTGAAGTCGATTGCCGAAGCTTCCCAAACCGGACCGGCTACAAATATCATCGCCGGTATTGCTGTCGGTATGGAATCGACCGGTTACCCGATTCTCGTCATCGGCGCGGCGATCGTAAGTGCGTATTTTCTCGGCTCGCATTCCGGTATGAATGACGGCGGATTGTTCGGCACTGCCGTTGCCACGATGGGCATGCTCGGCACTGCGGCATATATTCTTGCCATGGATACGTTCGGACCGATAACGGACAATGCGGGCGGTATCGTCGAGATGAGTCATCAGCCGGAAGAAATCCGTGAACGGACCGATCGTCTCGATTCCGTTGGAAACACGACGAAGGCATTGACGAAAGGTTATGCAGTCGGCTCCGCGGCGCTTGCTGCATTCTTGCTTTTCGGCGCGTACATGGATGAAGTTCGCAATTACATGCCTTCATTCCAGCCCGTCATCAATCTCAACAAGCCGGAAGTATTTGTCGGCGCGATGCTTGGTTCGGTTCTTGTCTACATTTTTTCATCATTGGCAATTAAAGCGGTCGGTAAAGCGGCGTATGCGATCATCAACAACGTTCGTGAACAGTTTAAAAATAATCCGGGCATCATGAAGGGCACATCAAAGCCGGATTACGGACAGTGTGTCGATATCGCGACGAAAGCCGCATTGCGGAAGATGGTTCTTCCCGGTTTGCTCGTCGTCGGTATGACGGTTGGCGTGGGCGTGATTTTCAAATGGATTTATTATGCCGGCGGACAGTTACCAACCGGTGCGAGCGGCGCCGAAGTCATCGGCGGATTTTTGATGTCGGGCACGATTACCGGAATTTTGATGGCGCTGTTCCTCAATAACGGCGGCGGCGCGTGGGACAATGCAAAAAAATATATCGAGACCGGCGCGTACGGCGGCAAACGTTCCGAGCCGCACAAGGCAGCCGTTGTCGGCGACACCGTCGGCGATCCGTTCAAGGATACCGCGGGTCCGTCATTGCACGTGCTGATTAAATTGCTTTCGACCATCACATTGGTGCTTGCTCCGTTGTTTATCTGAAAAATTTGTTGTTTGAAATTTAAAAGGGTTTCTGTGAAAACGGAAACCCTTTTGTGTTTTGCTCCTAGGAAGCAGTTCTACTGCTGACTTACCATGCTGGGAGGTAGTTCTACTACCGACTACTTGCGCGGACATCCGGTCGGTTGATAACTCTCGACGAGTCGAGTCATCGACAACTCGTTGAGGAGTGGAACTTCCTCCCAGTCACGAGGGTGACGTCTTTCGTCATGGTGAGCGGAGTCGAACCATGACGAGAACAAGATAAATTCAAAGTAGGAAAGTTCCGAACTTTGACTTTCATCAAAGATTTCTCTACAATCCCTAAATATTTATAGAATATACGAAGGTATGGGGGTGAAGATTGTCCACTGGACTAGTGGTTGACTCTAAGTAGCTCTCAAAATTGGTATATGGACAAATTAGACATTAATGCTGAATCAATAAGATGTTTGCGCCCATGTTGATTTAGAAGAAAGAAAAGATATGAATCGTGAAAAGAAGAGGGTTTTTGTCATCTGCTTAGTTGGAGTGTTATTGCTGGCTATTTCTTTTTCGTACATGTTTTATTTTGATTTATTTGGTAAGGATTTTTCCGATATATCATCGATTCACATTTATCTCGCGTGGGGTTGGTTAACAATACTATGTTCATATATCTATTTAGCTGTAAAATTTACGCGGTACCACCCCACAGATAAGCATGTAAAACCAAACGAGAAATGAAAAGATTAATTTGTCTTATTGTAAGGCTCCATGCTGGGAGGTAGTTCAACTACCGACTACTTGCTCGGATATCTGGTCGGTTGATAACTCTCGACGAGTCGAGTCATCGACAACTCGTTGAGAAGTGGAACTTCCTTCCAGTCACGAGGGGAGTAGTTCAATTCTTGTCAAGTTTTAAAGTTGCTTTAACCCATTCAAATTAAATAGGCTTATAAAAATAAAGTCCGAATATGTGAAAAATGGTATTATATTAGTTAAGGCAATTTTCTTTAAGGAGAGATACCATGAAAAAGAAAATTGCCATTTTTGTTTCACCTTCTCAAGTTCGGACCAAGAAGATTAGGAAGAAAGTTGCCTTCTTAAGAAGGGTAAGCGGATATTTTGATGATGTTGAAGAACTGATTATCAGATTGGTAAAGTTAGCAAGTTTATTATATGTCCTTTATGAAATATTAAAAAACCATTTTGGTTTGCCAAGTATTTAACACCAAATAGTACTTATATTATCTTTCGTATTTATCCTCAATTGATTTCCTTCAAGATTTTCGCTACATTTTATTAACTTCGATTTCAGAAAAAGGAACTCCTCTATGAAACTCTTCAAAGAAAGTATCTACAAGCTCATTGTTGAAACCTCCTCGAATTTACCGCCTGATGTCCGCCGCGCTCTTGCACGGGCAATGACCACCGAAACTCCCAACACACAATCGTCGCTTGCACTGCAGATGATCGCAGTCAATGTCGATATGGCATGCGATGTTGCCGTCCCGATTTGCCAGGATACCGGCATGCCGACGTTCGAAATCAAAACGCCTGTCGGCGCAAATCAGATTATCATGAAAAAAGAAATTCATGAAGCGATAGTTGAGGCAACGAAGGAGGGAAAACTTCGACCGAATTCCGTCGATTCGTTGACCGGAAAAAACAGCGGCAACAATTTAGGCGAAGGAACTCCTGTTCTTCATTTTGAACAATGGGAGAACACCGAAATCGAAGTGAAACTGCTGCTCAAAGGCGGCGGTTGTGAAAATAAAAATATTCAATATTCGGTTCCTGTTGAACTGCCGAATCTCGGTCGTGCGGATCGCAACCTCGAAGGCGTCCGGAAATGTATCATGCATGCCGTGTATCAGGCGCAGGGACAGGGATGCAGTGTCGGCGCAATCGGCGTTGCCGTCGGCGGCGACCGCGCGTCGGGATATGCGTTTGCCAAACAGCAATTATTCCGCACGCTCGACGACGTCAATCCGAACCCTGAGCTTGCGAAACTTGAAAATTATATTATGGATAGCGCCAACAAACTCGGCATCGGAACGATGGGCTTCGGCGGACAAGTTTCTCTCATCGGATGCAAGGTCGGAGTGTATAACCGCTTGCCCGCGAGCTACTTTGTCACGGTTGCGTACGATTGCTGGGCATTCCGGCGACTCGGCGTCGTTATCGATGCATCGACCGGCGCAATCAAGCGATGGCTGTATAAAGACGATACGCCGGCGAGACACATGGCAAAAGAATCGGGGCTTCCGTCAACCGGCAGGGAAGTGGTGCTCACGACGCCAATTTCCGAAGAACAAATCCGCAGTTTGAAAGTCGGGGACGTCGTTCTGCTGAATGGCGTGATGCACACCGGTCGTGATGCGATGCATCATTATTTGTTGACGCACGATTCGCCGGTCGATCTGAAAGGCGCTGCGCTCTATCATTGCGGTCCGGTCGCGTTGCAGAAGGACGGAAAATGGTTCATGAATGCCGCCGGCCCGACGACAAGCAGTCGGGAGGAGCCGTACCAGGCGGACATCATTAAAAAATTCGGCCTCCGCGCAGTTATCGGTAAAGGCGGAATGGGTGCGAAGACGCTTGCAGCACTCAAGGAAAACGGCGCGGTCTATCTCAACGCCATCGGCGGTGCGGCGCAATATTATTCGAGATGTATCACCGAAGTTACCGGCGTCGATTTCCTGGAATTTGGCACGCCGGAAGCGATGTGGCATATCAAGGTGAAAGATTTTCCGGCAATCGTTACGATGGATGCTCATGGCAACAGTTTGCACGCGGATGTGGACAAAGCGTCAGCGAAAGAATTGGCAAAGTTTGCCGAGCCAGTGGCACTCGGTTAAGAATTCTGATTCATTCCAAAGAATTTTTCATTGAAACCGAAAATCCAACGCACTCCGGCGGAGAAACATGTTCTCATTTGGGGTGTCGTCCAAAAAATTCCCAAAGGAAGAGTCTCGACATACGGGAAGATTGCGTCGTTGTGCGGACTTCTCGGTCACGCACGGCTTGTCGGGTACGCGTTGCATAATCTTCCAAGAGGTTCCAAAGTTCCGTGGCATCGTGTTGTCAATTCACAGGGAAAAATTTCCATTTCGAATCTTGATGGATATGCCGACAATCAACGAAAACTCTTGCTCAACGAGGGAATTGTATTTACCAACGAGACAATAAATTTGTGGAAATATGGTTGGCCACGTGACATGAAGAAAAAGGGAAATCGCTAATGTCAAAGCAAGATATTCCGATGACGCCCGGTGTGCGCATGTTGATCGAAAAAAAGATTTCCTTTATTCCTCAACTGTACCGTTACGAAGAGCATGGTGGAACCGCACATTCTGCAAAAGAACTGAATGTCCCTGAGCATAGCATCATCAAAACATTGGTGATGCAAACCGATGAGCGGAAACCGCTGATTGTTTTGATGCACGGCGACCGGGAAGTATCGGCGAAAAACCTTGCCCGCTTCATGAATGTGAAAAGTGTTCAACTCTGCGAAGCGGCAACGGCACAACGATTTACCGGTTATCAATTCGGCGGGACGAGTCCGTTCGGCACTCGAACTCCGATTCAGGTGTTTGCAGAGAAATCGATTTTTTCACTCGATAAAATTTATATCAACGGCGGCAAGCGGGGATTCCTCGTCGAAATCAAGCCGAATGATTTGCGTACGGCTTTTCCGGTGACGGAAGTGGAAGTCGCGATATTGATTTGATTTTTGCTTAAAGATTTTTTTTCTGATTTCGCTTATCCAAACCCGTCATGCTGAATTGCTTCTATTCAGCATCTAATCCGAGATTGCTCAGTTCAGATTCCGAATAAAAACGTTTCGGAAAGACGGGGTTTCTAAAATTATGAATTACTAAATTCTTACTTGAATATCTTCCCAAAATTTCCTATTTTAAACCATCAAATGATTGTTCTAAGGAATCATACATGGCGGAAGCGCAACCAATTGCACCAGTAAAACCGGCGGCGCCGGCGAGAAAAAAGCGTCCCAGAGAGCTTGCGGTTATCGATCAATCGGGATGTACCGGTTGTGAAGTGTGCCTGGAAGTCTGCCCGGTCGATTGCATGTATGTCGTTGCCGGACCGGACTATGATGTGTACAAAAAACTTGTTGAAATCGATCTCGATGCCTGTATCGGTTGCAAATTGTGCGTGAAGTATTGTCCGTGGGAAACGATCGAAATGATCAGCAGTGATCAGGCGCTGGATGTCGCGCGGGAATGGACATTACGCACCGTCATGCCGGCAAAAGAGTGGATGAAAAATTCAACCATCGATACCGGTGAAATTTTCCCGACTGCCTTTCACGGCGACAATCCAAGCGTTCCTTAAA
>Ga0265322_10000441_pt1 | contig 16756 bp, 12 predicted proteins | sample 41222metaG_FD_193584 | JGI IMG/M metagenome (GOLD analysis project Ga0265322, IMG submission 193584) | Rhizosphere microbial communities from Carex aquatilis grown in University of Washington, Seatle, WA, United States - 4-12-22 metaG | ecosystem: Host-associated > Plants > Roots > Rhizosphere...
CCATCAGTGGTATTAGGGCTATCGTCTCCCCAGTTAGTGGTATCCCGCTTAAGATTGACAATAGCGCCCTTACTCAAGGTCAAGCCTATGTTATCGTCTCCCTTGATCAGTCCATCCCTAGCTCGCAATGGCAGGCACTTGGCTTACCTAGGGGCGTAGCACCGGCTGTTGGTGCCTCTTTCATCGCTTCTAGCGTTGGAGCAGGCTCTAATAGCTCCAGTGCACGAGTGATGGCTACGGTGACCTCTAACATCGCCTCTATTGAGACGGTTGGAGATCCTAACCTCTCTATCGCACCGGATGGCACAAAGAACCAAGGCTTTGGCGCCCAGTTCATCCTTCAGTGCCGCAATCAAACGGGCGCTATTGCAGCTCCTGTAGATGGCACGGTTATTAGCCTCGGCTTCTTGCTCAATGACTCAGGCGTCATTGTTCAAGGCGAGTAATAAGTTTGGCGGGGGCTTAAAACGCCTCCGCCGAAACCCTTTTAGGAGTCCAATTGGCTTTCCCTGGTATCCCACAGAACTTATTGTTGCAGCAAGGGAACCTACAAACCTATCTCAGTTGGGATATCTCTGCAGGTTCAACAAGTTACAACGTTTACCGCTCTACAGACGGTGTTAACTACGTACTACTTGCTTCGCCAGTACTTAATAACTACACAGACACGACAGTCAGCACTGGAATTCAGTACTTCTATCAAGTCACTTCAGTCAATCTCGGAGGCGAAAGCCCCTCAACTCCACCACAATCGATTATAGTAGCTCCAGTTGGTGAAATGTCCCTAGGGCAGATCCGCTTAATGGCTCAGCAACGAGCAGACAGAGTGGGCTCTAACTTCGTTACAGTGCCAGAGTGGAACAACTTCATTAACCAAGCTATGTATGAGCTATACGACCTGCTCATTACGGTGTATGAGGACTACTTCAAAGCCCCTAACGCTTCTTTCACATGCAATGGCAGCCAGGCTATCTTCCCAATGCCTAACGGCCAACTGTCGTTTTTAGACGACAATAGAGGCTCTTTCATCGCCCCACCCTTCTATAAGCTATTAGGAGTCGACCTTGCACTTAATAACGCAGCCAACGCCTACGTTACTGTCAACCGTTACAACTTCATCGACCGCAATCGATTTGTCTATCCTAATACCGCAAGCACGATATACGGGGTATTCAACCTCCAGTACAGGCCAATGGGCAATAACATCGAGTTCATACCTACCCCATCCGGCGGTCAAATCATACGACTACAATACATTCCAAGGCTACCAGTACTGCTCGCAGACACAGACATTAGTACAATCGGTTTCTCCGGTTGGCTGCAATACGTCATTATTAGGGCAGCTAAGTACGCGTTAGATAAGGAAGAATCAGAAACTACCACTCTTACAGAAGAGATCCTATTCCTCAAAGCTCGTATAGAAGAGACGGCATTCAATAGGGATGTGGGTAGAGCAGATACAATTTCAGACAGTCGACAAGGTAATTGGAGTGACGGGTGGAACGGCGGTCGCAATGGCGCGATCGGCGGTTGGTAATTAAATAAGGAACAAATATGGCAAATTCAAGTATTCAAATGGTAATTAGTGGGCTCGGAACGAACGTAGCAAGCGTACAGGCAGCAGGAACTTACGGCATCATCGTCAGCCTCACGCTCCCTGGTATCAGTAAGGGCGATCCTTCGAACTCCCAAGCAGTGACCGTAGTGAAGCAAAACAGCACCACGATCTATACGGGTCTTGCTGGAGCTGAAGGCTTAACCCTGACTGGCCTTAGTGCCGCTGCTGGAGACACCTTCTCTGTCATCCTCAGCTCCGCAGCTGCAGTCGATCAAGGTAACAACGTGATTAAGGGCGTCGTAGCTATTGGGTAATCATGCAACTCCCTAAAGGCCTTAACTTACCAATGACTCAGACCAAATGGGCGGCGATCCTAAACCCGCTCATTGGTAACCCATTGAACAACGCCAGCATCCTAAAAAATGTTGTTTTAACTAGCGGGGGTAACCACATCAGTACCTTGCTGGGGCGTCCGCTTCAAGGCTGGTATATTGTGCGGCAGCGAGGGGCGGCAAGTATTTATGATTTACAAGATGCCAATCAAAGTCCAGATTTGACGTTGCTGCTTTATTCGAGTACCGGCGTTAGTGTCGATATAGCAGTTTTTTAAGGAATTTTTGATATATGTCTAGTATAACTCTATCACCTAACATGTCGCTCCCGGTCCCGGTCGTAGCTGTTGACCCAGGACCGCAATACGCTATAGACATAGACTCCTGCTTAGCCATATTAGACCAACATAGCCACGTACCAGGCTCAGGTGTCGCTATAACGCCTGCGGCAATGAACATCAATGCCGCCCTCACTTTTAATAGCAACAGCGCCACCAATCTACTTACGGTGAGGTTCTCTCCTCAAGTCTCTCCTATTCCAGCCACCGGGGTAAACATCGGTTGTATCTACGAAGCCGGGGTGGACCTCTATTATAACGACGGCGCTGGTAACCAGATCCAACTCACCAAGTCTGGCTCGGTTGCGGGTACTTCTGGGTCAATTTCTGGGTTAGTTTCCCCAGCTTCGGCCTCTTATAACGCTATTAGCCAGACCTTCATCTGGCAGGCAGGCACCAATCTACCGGCTAGCTTAGACGCAGCCAGTATTATCCTTAGAAATCCAATTGTTAGCTCGCCAGGACTCACACTCAGCGCCCCTACTCTGGGCGGAGACTACACGATCACCCTACCTGCACTGCCGGGCTCGAACCTACCGCTCTCTATTGACGCCACGGGCATCATGTCTGCGGCTCAGATCTCCACACCTCAGATCGCTAATGGCGCGGTAACAACGACTCAGATCGCTAATCAGACAATTGCACAAGGGAACCTAGCTTTGCGCCCTACGGGAAGCACGGTAGGCGCCGGCGGCGTAGCCACAAGCAACATTCCAACAGCCACGATCACCACCCTAGTGTTCACAGACATAACCTCTGTGACCATCACCACGACGGGCAGACCGGTGTCCATAGGACTCATTGCTGGAGACCCAACAGGGGGGCAGTCCTTCATTGCCGCCACTTCAGCAACGCTTAGAATCAAAAGAGATTCCACGTCCGTATGTGAAGCTCAGCTGTCTTCTAGTACAGGGTCTCCTTATGAGCTACCACCCAGCGTGTTAAATCACATAGACTTCCCTACGGCGGGGACCTATACCTACACAATAGGCGGGATGGTGTCAGCTCTTAATTTGATTCTCCAAAATGCGACGTTAATAGCTTACGAGTTGTAAATGGCCTTACAGAAACAAGCAATTCCAATTAATTTCAGCCAAGGGTTGGATCTGAAGACCGACGACAAACAAGTCGCCCCAGGTAGGTTCCTATCCCTTGAGAACTCGGTATTCACTAAGGCCGGCTTACTTCAGAAGCGCAACGGCTTTGGCTTTGAGCCTACACTCCCAGACAACACCTCAACCTTCCTCACCACGTTTAATGGCAACTTAACGGCTATTGGTAATGATATCAAGGCGTTATCTAATGGCACCGGTGCCTGGATAAGCAAAGGCGCTATCCAACCCGCCGAACTGAGCGTCCTGCCGGTGATTAGGTCCAACACCAACCAATCACAAGCCGACTCAGTCACCGCAAGCAATGGCCTTGTCTGCACAGTCTACACAGATAATGTCCCATCTCCAATATACAAGTACGTCGTCACTGACTCAACGACTGGGCAGAACATTGTAGCCCCAACCATCATCACAGTAGCTGGTGGTACGGTTACAGCTGCTCCTAGGGTGTTCCTCTTAGGAAATTATTTCGTCATTATCTTTACTAGCCTCATATCTGGAGTAAACAACCTCTCCTATATCGCAGTTAGCGTTGCAGCCCCTACCAATGTCGTAGCAGCTACCAGCTTATCAGCGTCAGTAACTCCAGCCTCCACACTCAACTTTGATGGTGTAGTTGCCAACAATAACCTGTACTTAGCTTGGGCAGACAACGCTAGCGGTGTACGCATGCGTTACCTCACTTCAGCCCTAGTCGAGTCCAACACGGTGACGTTTGCAGGGCATACAGCCACCATCATGAGCGTTACAGCTGACGTGTTCTCAGGTCTACCGATCGTCTACGCTAGTTTCTACGACTCAGGCACTCAGAACGGCTATACAGTAGCTGTCAACCACATCTTATCCACTGTCCACGCCCCCACGCTCGTTATAACCGGTGAGCTAGTAGACAACATCACTTCAGTAGCTAGTAATGACGTCTGTACGCTGTTCTGGGAAGTAAAGAACTTCTATACCTACGATGGCGCTATACAAACTGACTACATCAAGACCAACACCATCACCCAAGCCGGTGTAGTAGGCACTGAGAGCGTAGTTGTCAGGTCTGTAGGGCTAGCTTCTAAGGCGTTTGTCGTAAACGGCACGACTTACATGCTCACGGTTTACTCAAGTCCGTACCAACCTTCATACTTCCTTATCAACTCCCTTGGCCAAGTCATTGTAAAGCTTGCCTATTCCAACGGTGGAGGGTACGACGTCACTGGGTTGCCGAATGTAACCGTGAATGGAAACACTGTTGCCATTCCTTATCTTTACAAGGACTTAATCGCTGCGGTGAATAAAAGCCTGAATGCAACGTCCACTACTGGCGTGTATAGTCAGACTGGTATCAATCTAGCAACCTTCACCCTCACCACCAGTAACATAGTCACCTCAGAGATTGGCAACGACCTGCTCATTACGGGCGGCTTTCTGTGGATGTATGACGGCTACGCAGCTGTTGAGCAGGGCTTCCACCTCTGGCCTGACTATGTAGAAGCTACCACCTCTGCCACAGGCGGTCTACTCTCTACTCAACAGTACTTCTACCAAGTCACATATGAATGGGCTGACAACCAAGGCAATGTATACCGTTCAGCGCCTTCTATTCCTATCACTGTTACGACAACAAGCGCTACGTCCTCGAATACATTGAATATTCCTACTTTACGTTTAACCTATAAGCTTAAGAATCCAGTAAAGATCTGTATCTATAGATGGAGCCAGGCTCAACAGATCTTCTATCAAGTCACCTCCATTACCTCGCCATTACTCAATGACCCAACCGTTGACTCTATCTCATTCGTAGACACGCTCGCTGACTCAGCTATCCTAGGTAACAACATCTTGTATACCACCGGCGGGGTGCTTGAGAACGTCGCAGCTCCAGCTTCTAACGTCATCACCCTATTCAATAACCGCCTATTCCTGGTGGACGCAGAGGACCCTAATCTCCTCTGGTACTCAAAGCAAGTCATTGAAGCAACGCCAGTGGAGATGACCGACCTACTGACAATTTACGTCGCTCCCACTACGTCTGCTCAGGGCAGCACTGGGCCAACACTCGCGGCTGCTCCGCTTGACGATAAGCTCTGCCTATTCAAAGAGAACGCCATCTACTATATAAACGGTATTGGGCCTGATAACACGGGTGCTAATAGCCAGTACTCAGACGCAGTGTTCATCACCTCAACCGTAGGCTGCTCCAACCAACATAGCATCGTATTCCAGCCTCAAGGGCTGATGTTCCAGTCTGACAAAGGCATATGGCTGCTCAGTAGAGGACTTGAGACCTCTTATATCGGCGCACCGGTTGAGAAGTTCACAACGGGCGCTAAGGTGCTATCTGCAGTAAACGTGCCAGGTACCAACCAAGTTCGCTTTGCTATGGACTCTGGTATCACCCTGATGTACGACTACTACTACGGTCAATGGGGTACGTTTACGAACGTCCCAGCGCTGTCTAGCACCCTCTACCAAGACCTCCACACCTACATCAACTCCTATGGCCAAGTATTCCAAGAGACGCCGGGCCTCTACATCGACGGCTCGTCCCCAGTGCTCATGCAGTTCACCACGAGTTGGCTCAACCTAGCAGGGCTGCAGGGCTATGAGAGGGCTTATTTCTTTTATATGTTAGGTAGCTATCTCTCTCCGCATAAGCTGCAAGTCCAGATCGCTTATGACTATAACAGCTCCCCTAGCCAGTCTATGATCATTCAGCCTGACAATGGCACCCCAGCATGGGGCGGAGAGCAGTTGTGGGGCTCAGGCCAGCCATGGGGCGGCCCAGGCAATATAGAGCAGTGGCGTGTGTTCTTCACCCAAGGTAAGTGCTCTGCCTTCCAGATCACCATCCAGGAGCTATTTGACACGTCGCTTAGCACGCCCCCCGGTGCAGGCTTCACTATGTCGGGTTTGGACCTCGTTATAGGTAGTAAATCTGGCTACCCACGCCTCAGGGCTAGCCGCCAGATCAGCTAAGGACAACCTAACGGTATTGAGGCTTTGAGCACGCCCTATGTCCTTATACGCAGACTATATCAAACAACGCGAAGGCAAAGAGATTGTCGAGACAGACATTGGCTTTGCTACTTACACAATTGTTAAGGACGGGATGTACATTGAAGACATCTTCGTCTCTTCAGACCATAGACATAGTGGTGAAGCAGCTCGCATGGCAGACCAAATAGCTGATATTGCTAGGGAAAAGGGACTTAAGAAGCTGTTTGGCTCAGTAGTTCCTACCGCTAATCACAGCACCACAAGCCTTAAGGTACTTATTGCCTACGGCTTCAGACTATCCAGTTCTACCAATAATTTCATACTCTTAGAGAAGGACCTGTAATGGGCGGAATAGCTTCAAGTTTAGGCGCATCCTTTGGTATTGGCGGTGGTCCCGCTGCTCAAGGGCTAAATTGGCAGCCAGGCACCGTAAACCTCTCCAATCCCGCTACTCAGCCACAAGGCGACGCTGCTTATGCTGCCGCCCAGTCTGGTATAGCCAATCAACAAGCCTTCATGCAGGCCCTACAAGGTCAAAACGGCATAGCCAATCAATCCAGTGTCTTTAGTCAGATGCAAGACGTAGCTAATGGGCAAGGTCCTAACCCTGCTCAAGCTATGCTTGCTCAAAGCACTAGCGCTAACACCGCTAACCAAGCCGCTCTTATGGCAGGTCAACGCGGTGCAGGCGCTAATGCAGGACTAATCGCACGCCAGGCCGCTCAACAAGGTGGAGCTAACCAACAAAACGCAGCTGGACAAGCAGCAACGATGCAGGCTGACCAGTCTCTAGGCGCTCTCAACCAACTCGGTGGCATTGCAGGCCAACAAGTAGGGCAGCAAGCAGCTGCCACTGGCGCTCTAACCGGTGCTCAGCAGTCTGAACAAGGATTGATTTATGGGCAATTAGATGCCCAAAACACAGCTAACTTAACGCAACAAAAAAATCTCAATGATATTAATAGCCAGAAGGCGGACAAAGGGGCTCAAGCGCAGGCGGGTATAATGAGCGGCATAACGGGCGGCTTAACGTCCATGTTAGCCCAAGGCGGCAAAGTAACTAGACAGAATTACGCTTACGGCACTACTAATAGCACGGCGTCGCCTTCTCTGGGAGTGAACACGCAACTTCCGGCTTCTACTATTCAGCCAATGGTACAACCATCAGGCGCTCCAACCTCTCCTTCAGGTCCTAAGTCTTTCATTGGCAAAGCCGCGCAAGCCCTAGCTCCAAAAGCTCCAGGTGTTAACGGTAGCAACGACCCTAATGGTTTAAACAACATGTACCAAAGTGGTCAACAGACTGGAAATGCGATTGGCTCTCTTATTGGCAAAGGGCTTGGCGCTATATTCGGCGGTTCCTCAGCTCCTAATGATCCTAATGGCGTGTCTCAAAACGCCAGCGATCCTACTGCTCAGGCAGGATACTCATCTTCACCGGCTGACGTAATAGGCGGCACAGCTTCTGACCCTGTTTTCAACAAAGGCGGCAAGGTGCCAGCCATGGTCTCCCCCGGTGAACGTTACCTCAACCCTCGTGAAGTAGAGAAGGTAGCCAAAGGCGAGAAGTCTGCAGTTAAAGCCGGTGAGAAGATCCCAGGCAAAGCTAAAGTCAAAGGTGATAGCCTTAAGAACGACACTGTGCCAAAGACCTTGGAAGAAGGCGGCATTGTTCTTCCTAAGTCTGTTATGGAGTCAAAGCACCCTCACTGGGCTGCTCATAAGTTCGTGTCTGCTATTATCAATAAAAAACAAGGCTTGCCATCTAGGAAGAAATAATGTCAAAGCTCGATCTTTCAAAATTTAAGAAAGTAGGCTCCTCCGAACACGCCACGGTGCTACAGCACCCTGCGGGCCATACCATCACTATCGCGCATAAGCCCTTGTCTTCTAAAATGCGCGCTAGCTTAGACGCTCTGCCTCATTTTGACGGCGGCGGTCCTGTCTTGACTGCCAAAGAGTTTGACGATAGCTTTAACAGCGTTCCAAAGCCAAAGTCGGTTACCCTAGGTCCTACCAACTCCTCAGTCAACACTGCTGAGGCTGTTCAAAAGGGTCGGACTGAAACGGCTGCTGCCCATCAAGGAGAGCCCCAGTTCGCACCGGCTTGTAACAACCCAACAACCAACTTACAAACAGGCGAAGCCGAATGCCATGCCAAAGGTGGTAGAGTAGGCTACGATGACGGCGGCCCGGTATCAAAAGAAGGCTGGTCTGCGTTTCAATCCGGCTTTAACGGCACCCCCCAGCCTAAGCCCTCTCCTTCTCAGACGCCGAGTCAAAATCATGCAGATGGTGGAGAAGTAGAAGACGATGGCGGCGCTTCACTTGCTAAACTAGCTCCGCTTCTTATGGCTATGGCCAAAGGCGGCAAAGTCAAAGACCCTAGCCAAAGGAACTTACTTCCTGGCGACGCCATCCCTAATAGAATCGAACAGCAGGTCGTTGGCCAAACTAAACAGCGTATGGCAAGCGGCGGGGAAGCGCAGTTTGCTCCTTCTCAGGCACCTGATACTCAAAACTTTGCAGATGGAACTCCTGACGCCCCAGTGCAACAGGCAGCTCCCGCCGATCAGAACGCTAGTCAACAGGCACCTGCAGAACAGAACTCTAGTCAGCAACCCCCAGAAGCTTACGCGCCTCAAAAGCAAGCCTACCAGCCTGACCAAGCAGCGCCGCAACCTACTGGCCCCAATGCTCAGTACACGCCACTATACTCAAATGAGTTGAATCAAGTATCTCAGAACAACCCAGGCCTCCCCCCGGTGCTCCAGCAACAGATGGCTGTGGACGCAGCCCTACGCGATAAGTCTGCAATGCAATACGACTCTCAAGCCAACCTGTCAGCTCAACAGATGGCGCATAACAACGCACTAGCGCAGAATAGCAAGCTAGAGCAACTAGGATTGCCACCAAATCCAGTACCTGATGCTCCTCAGAGTGCTCAACCACAAGCTGCTGACCCTAATGCAGTTAAGAACTACGCAGATGCCGCTAACAACCTTATCGCGCAGCCTGCTGATGCTAAAGACCCCTATGGTATGGATGCCCAGATTAACATGTGGAAGCAGGGACTTGGCCAGAAGATTAAAGGTATACAAGCTGAAGCCCTTGCTGCAGGTCAGATGGGCGGACAAAACGCCATGGGTTACCAAGATAATATCAATGAGTTGCGCAACACAATGAGTCATTATGACTCTCAAGTGCAAGACCTCAATCAAGAGCGTTTACACAACAAACAAGATATCGAGAACAGCTACATTGACCCACAGAAGTATATCCAAGGGCTAAGTACTGGCAGTCAGATCCTAGCTATTATCGGCTCTGGTATTGGCGGAGGTGCCGCTGGTATTACTGGGGGGCCTAACCTAGCTTATCAAGCTCTTCAAAGCAACATTGCTCGCAGTATCGACGCTCAAAAGACCAATCTTGCTGCTAAAGAGAACCTATTAGCCAATACGATGGATCAGTACGGCAACATTAAAGACGCCACCGCCATGCACCATGCTCTTACAAACGACATCCTAGCTAACTACATCCAAAAAACCTCCGCTCAATACGCTGATCCTATGGCTCAAGCTAGGGCAAAGCAGATGGTCGGTCAATTATACATTGATAGCTCCAACATGGTTGGTCAAACGGCTATGCGCCGAACCATGATGAACCTCGCCGTTGGCAGCGGACAAGACCCTGATAAGTTTGGTAAGTACCTTCAAGTACTTAGAGTGATGAACCCTGAAATGGCCAAAACACTAGAGCAGCAGTATGTCCCTGGTATCGGGGTGGCTAACCTCCCAGTACCACAAGCTGTAAGAGATAAGCTACTTGCACACCAGCAACTTGATTCTTCTATTCAGGATTTGCATAAGTTTGTCAACACACACAGCACTCTAGTGCCAGGTACTCCTGATTACAACGTAGGTCAGCAAAAAGCTAGAGCACTACAGACCATGGTCAGAAGCGGGATGCTAGGAACGGTCTACCGAGAAGGTGAGCAGCCTTTGCTAGACAAGTTCGTCAATTCTAACCCCGCTGGTATGATGAAATACTTAAAAACAATCCCTCAGTTGAATGAACTAACTGGAACTAACACCAGGAATTTCAACATGTTGAAGCACTCGGTAGGCCTCCCTACACCCCCTGGTGTCGGAGCTTCGGGTGCATATGTTCCTAGGACAGCTCAGAAAGTTAAATAACTATGGTCGATGACCAGCCCGTAGCAGCTCCTCCGCAGCCAGATGCTGCGCAGCCACCTGCACCACAACCCGCGCAGCCGTCTTATGTGATGTCGCCAACAGGCGAACTACATACTATGGACCCGTCTGAAGTCCCTATTGCGACTCAGAACGGCTGGACTATCGCAACTCCAGACGACATCAACAGCGCTAAATACGGTGGGTTTGGACAACAAGCTATAGGAGCTGCTGAAGGCGCTGCTGAGTCTGCCACGTTCGGAGCTTCTACTGCGGCTGAGGTTCAATCAGGCCTAGCGACACCGGAAGACATAGCCGGACGCAGAGAAGCTGGCTACGGACACGCTATAGGCCAGGTCGCAGGGCTAGTAGGATCTGCCTTCATCCCCGGTGTTGGCGAAGCAAACCTATTAGAGCACGCAGGCGCTTCAGGCGCAGAAGCGATGGGCCTGGGCGCAGAGGCTGCTGGCCTAAGAGCGGCTCAGGCAGCTAAAGCAGGGGGCGCTAGTGCTCAAGAAGCTCAGGCTGCCAAGACTGCTGCTATGGGGGCGTTTAGTACTCCAGCAAGAATAGGATCGGCGGCTGCTAAAGCTGCAGTTGAGAATGCAGGCTTCCAAGCCGGTGACGAGTTCTCTAAGATGTTCAGCGAACAGTCTGACCCCAACACCCCGGTCCAGACTGCGCTTGTTAACGTAGGACTAGCAGGATTGATCGGCGCTCCATTTGGAGCAGCCGGCGCTTCCACCGGTGCGCTATGGGATGCAGTATCAGGCAGTAAGCTCGGGGCAGTGTTAAAAGGCGTTACAGACAAGCTGGGGGGCACAGAGAGTGCCGCCAAAACTGCCATGGACACGCTAATAGACAAGACGGGCTTAGAGATAGCACCAGAAATTAGAGCGCGGCTTACAGCAGACCCGGTGTTCCAAGAATGGGCCAAGACTCTAGAGCAGTCGTCCACTACCCATAGTGGCCCAGCATATCAACAAGCCCTCGGTAAGTTCAAATCTGATTTAAACGACTATATCTTATCAGCCACCGGTAAGACTAGGGATGAGGCACTAAACTCCGAACTGTCACATGCAGTGGCAGGTAAGAACATTGGTGATATAGCTGGTAATGAGTTAGAGCAGCAGATCAAACCCCTCAGCGATGGGTACAACGCCATCAGGGCTAAGAACAAGGGTGTGGATCTTGCCCCAACCATTGCTGATAAAGCAGATCCACTCGGTAAAGCGCAGCTAGAAGCTGCAGCTAACCTAAGTAAGCTTACAGAGCAAGCACAGAAGGCCATAAAGTCAGGTGGCCCAGAAGCTGCAGCAGAGTGGGCACCCAAGATCAAAGACGCACAATCTGCAGTTGAGAACCTTCAAGTACATGCCAAAGCTCCAGGTACTGTTGATTCAATGTTGAATAAGATCGGTGACTTAGCTGCCACCAGTGGATGGGCGACCTCCCCTTCTAGCGATACCATGAGCATGGTGAACCAGCTTCGTAAAGAGCTCCCAAACTTAAAGAATCTCAATGACTTGAGTAACTACATTAAAGAGTTCGGCAGCACCATACGTAAGAGTATGGACGGCCAGACCCGGTTCAATGGCTATCAAATGCAACGAGTGTTAAGAGACGCTGAAGGCGACTTGATGGGCTCGCATATAGGATCTGAAGAAGGGTCTGAAGCGCTAGCCAACTTCACTCAGTTGCGCCAGTCCTATGCTGCTAAAGCTCAGCTCAAAGACGCTATTGAAGACCGATTGCATACCGGGGAGAAAAGCGTCAGCGGGTATGCCAATGCAGTCAGGAAGATGGGGCGCACCGATGGTGAAACCCTCGCGCGCAGGCTATCCGGTAAAAACGACTCAGACCTATTAAACATCGTCAACACGCACCTACCAGAGACAGCTAAAGCCATTCGTCAGTATCATCTAGATCAGCTTGCTCAAACTGCTGTTAACAAAGGCAAAGCCGGTGCGGAAATCAATGGTAAGGCGATTCTAGCAGCAATCCGAAATGATAAGATGTCACCTGAGCTTAGAAACTTCATTCTACATCCAGAAGCACAAGGTAGAATAGAGTCTGCCAGCACTTTGATGGGCGAACTAGATAAGCTGCCCCATAACTTCTCTAACTCCGCGAGAACACTAGATAAATTAATGGAACACGTTCCATCCTCTGTTATCGCCGCTGTTGGCATGCTAGGTGGCCATAATCCTGCTCTAGCGCTCCTAGCGGGCCATATAGGCAAGCTTTTAGGTAAAGATGTCCCAGATGCCATAAGGCTGGCCATGCTCAAGTTTCTAGGCTCAGACGCTACTATAAGCGCTCCTGGCTTTAAAGCCGCCGTGGACTTCATGGAGCAGACCAGAAAAGGCGAGAGCCAGTTCTCCCACGCAGCCAAAGCTGTCTTTACCGCGGGCAGAGACGTTCTACCAGAGTCTGCCATACCTACTCAAAGAGATAGAGACAAGCTTCAAAAGACAATGGATAAGATGCAAGACGGCAGAGCCGACATGGCTACTGGCAACGCACCTTTGGGGCACTACTTGCCCAATCACAGCGTTGCAGTCAACAATACCGCCGCTAATGCCACGAACTACCTACGTAGCGTTAAACCTCAGTCTGTCAAAGGCGCTCCAATGGATAGAGACATCCCGGTGTCATCTAGCGCCAAAGCCCAGTATAACAGAGCCCTGGACATTGCCCAGCAGCCCCTAATCGTCATGCAGCATATCAAGAACGGACAGCTCCTACCCCAGGATGTTACGGCTATTAAGAGCATGTACCCTGCCTTATACAACAAGATGTGTCAAAGATTCACTGAAAACGCTATGACAGCGGTCAGCAAAGGGGTCCAGATCCCATATAAGACCAAGTTATCTATGAGCTTATTCGTAGGTAGCGCCTTAGACTCCACGATGACCCAACAAGGCATCATGGGAGCCCAGCCTATCCCTCCACAACAGGAACCACAAGGCGGAGCCCCAGGAAACCGTCCCAAACGCTCTACAACGGCTTTAAACAAGGGTCCGGCCTCTTATAAGACCCCTGGCCAGGCAGCTGAAGAACGTCGCACCACAAGGGAATAAGTACAGTAAAACGGAGTTGAGACTGGCTAATCACGCCTAACCTATCAGGAGTCCCTAAATGTCCTCTCGTCCGCAGTTTTCCCCTCAAATCGTCATTCCAAGCTCCCAAGCGCAGCCCGCTAGCACTGGCTCCATGGCAGCTAACATCATTTCAGCACCCACCATCATCCAAAAGCTCTCCATGGTGTCTTATAGCCTATCCTGGAGCGGCTCAAGCCCTGTTGGTACGGCCTCTGTACAGCTCTCTAACGACTATTCTCAGAACTCTGACGGCTCAGTCAATAACCCAGGCACCTGGAACACCATGACTCTCCAAGTCGGAGGGTCTTCAGTCACCTCCATCCCTATCAGCGGTAATAGCGGCAACGGCTTCATCGACATAACGGACTGTGCCGCGTACGCCATAAGGCTTATCTATAGCGCGACTTCAGGAACTGGGACACTTCAAGCGATTGTGAATGGCAAGGTATCCTAAGTGTCTAACTTCTATGCTAGATACCCAGTCTTAGGCGGAGGAAGCGGTAGCGGCGTACCTATCTACGCTAATATCGGCTCTTTCCCCGCTGGTACTCAGGCAGGACAGCTGGCCGTTGCAGCTGATACCGGTAACCTATTTGAGTGGAACGGCAGCGCTTGGGTTCTCATTGCAGGCCCTGGTGTAGGCGGCTCTCCCTATATCGTAAACGAGTTTACTTTAAGTCCTACGGATATTGCTAATAAATTCGTTACTTTAAGTAGTGCTCCTGCGCATCCTACTCTTACGGTTTTAACAGTTATCGGCGGCCCTATGCAGGATTACGGCCCTGATTTTATAGTGTCAGGATCTACACTCTCTTGGTCTGGCCTCACCCTAGACGGCGTTCTAGTGGCAGGGGATATTTTAATCGTTCAGTTCTATTAAGGAAATAACATGGCTCAAATTCAAACTAAATTTATCGCAAACAACGCAGTCACTAACGCCAAGCTTGCACAAGCCCCGGCGTTAACACTGAAGGGTAACAACACTGGCTCTACGGCTAATGAGCAGGACCTAACAGTAGCGCAAGTCCAAGCAATGCTTGGTGTTCCTACTACCCTGAGCCCTCTGCCTTTGAATCAAGGTGGTACGGGCGTCTCGGCTGCTTCGGCTAATGCGGCATTCAACGCACTAAGCCCAATGACAACGGCTGGCGACATCATCTATGAGAACGCCACACCAGCTGCAGCTCGTCTCGGCATTGGGTCAACTGGGCAGGTTTTGACCGTTGTAGCAGGATTACCAGCTTGGGCAACTCCGGCCACTAGCGGTACAGTTACTAGCGTTGCTTTGGCTGACGCCAGCTCTTCTCCTATCTATTCGATCTCCGGCTCTCCTGTCACTAGCTCAGGCACCCTCACTCTTACTTTGAGCACTCAGTCTGCCAACACAGTGTTTGCAGGCCCTACGACTGGCGCTGCAGCTCAACCTACGTTCCGTGCCCTTGTCTCTGCTGATATCCCTAGCTTAAGTGCTATCTACTTGCCTCTGGCTGGTGGAACGATGTCTGGGGACATCAACATGGGCTCCCACTCTATTACGAGCTTGGCTACTCCTGTTAATCCTAATGATGCGGTCACCAAAGCTTATGTCGACAACTTCATCAATGCTACGTCTTGGAAGCAAGCAGTGTTGGTTGCTACGACTGCGAACATCACGTTGTCGGGTGAACAAACTATTGACGGCTTCCTGACCTCTTCGTCTCGCGTCTTGGTTAAGAACCAATCTGCACCGGCTGATAACGGCATCTACGTCTCTGCAGCTGGCGCTTGGTCACGTTCGACTGACATGAACACCTGGGCTGAAGTCCCAGCTGCTGCTGTATTCGTTCAGGAAGGTACTGTCAATGCCGATATCGGCTTTGTTTGTACCTCACAGCCTGGCGGAACTCTTGGCACTACGGCCATTACTTGGGTGCAGTTCTCGTCCGCCGGTGCTTATAGCGCAGATGGCGTTACTCTGCAACTGATCTCTGGCGTATTCTCCGTTAAGAACAACGGTATCAGTAATACACAGCTTGCTCAGATGCCGGCTCATACGTACAAGGGCAACAACACGGGCTCTACAGCTAACGCAATTGACGTAACGAATACACAATTGACAGCTGATCTTAACCTGTTCACCAGCTCGTTGCAAGGTTTGGTCCCTGCTTCTGGTGGTGGTACTACCAACTTCTTAAGAGCTGACGGCACCTTTGCTACACCATCTGGTACGGGCGTGTCGACTATCGGTACGTTCAATAGCCAAGCATCCTCTGCTAATGGCCTGGTGATCTCAGGAACCACGTTATACGCTCAGGCAGCTACGACAACCAATCCTGGTATGATCATTGCTCCTGCAGCTGGTGGTTTGGCCCTCAGCTCGGGTAGTTTGTCTCTTAACACAGACAACAGCACGGTTAAGATCAACGGCAGCAACGCCCTTGAAGCTCTCCAACCTAAAGAACAGCAATTCACCCTCTCCGGCGGTGATATCACCAATCAATACGTAGATCTTGCTTTCGTAGCTTTCGGAGCAAGCGCTTCTGATAACTCCGTTGGCGTCTATGTGATCGGCGGACCTGAGCAACAGAAGACCGTTGACTACACGGTGTCTCTGACCGGCGGCTCTGGCGGCGTAACCCGCATTGCCTTCGCAGGGGACCTTGCAACCGGCGGTAACGCAGCATTGATTGCTGGTGACATCCTGGTGGTTGACTACAGTCGACTTGCTTAATAACTGACGGGAAGGTGGGAGTTTCCCACTTTCCCACTTAAACACCGGCGAAAGCCGAAGCTGGGGCGGATGCCCTGAAGAAAAGGCACTTCAAATAATATGTCGCAAATCAAAACAAAATTCATCACTAACAATGCGGTCACTAATGCCAAGCTGGCACAGGCTCCAGCTCTTACTCTTAAGGGCAACAACACTGGCAGTACGGCTAATGAGCTTGATCTAACCGTCGCTCAAGTCAACGCAATTCTCCCAGTCTTTACTTCTACTTTAAATGGCCTAGCTCCTCTGTCCGGCGGCGGTACAACTAACTTCCTCCGCGCTGACGGTACTTGGGCAGCACCTTCGGGAACCGGTACGGTGACCTCAGTTGCCATGACAGTACCTGCGTTTCTTACCGTATCGGGCTCTCCTATCACTAGCTCGG
>Ga0265322_10000442_pt1 | contig 16602 bp, 20 predicted proteins | sample 41222metaG_FD_193584 | JGI IMG/M metagenome (GOLD analysis project Ga0265322, IMG submission 193584) | Rhizosphere microbial communities from Carex aquatilis grown in University of Washington, Seatle, WA, United States - 4-12-22 metaG | ecosystem: Host-associated > Plants > Roots > Rhizosphere...
GCTTCTAGTGTTTTAACTAAGTCCAACTTTGGTTTAGCCGGCGCTTTATCTTTAGCTTTCTTCGGTGGAGATTTTTTTGCCATAACTCATTACTCTGTCTATATAATTTAAATTTAATCTCGTTATTATATCAATTTCTATATCGGATCGCAAATTAATTGATTTTATGATAAATATACATGTGGTAAATTGTTACCACAAAATGTATGAGGATACAAAATGAAACCAATTAATCCAGCCTTATTTTTTGGACCGAACGGCGGCCCACACCCAAAACTTCAATGCACGGCTAATCTCGGCTCAGGCGTTGAACTTTGTTTTATTACAAAGCAAGTAACGCAAAATCGTTACAATCTAACTTCAGTTTCTACACCATCTAGAAAACTAACACGTTGCGTTCTAGTTGCAGGAACACCTTCTGCAGTTGGTCAAATGCACGTAACAGTAACCCCATTTGGCGGTTCTGCTAAAAGTGCGCGTAAGATTATGTCGCATCGCGTTGATACATTTGAAGATGACGGCGCATATGAATGGCAAATTGGCGTAGTAGCTTCTGCTGCTGGTCAAGCAACAATCGAATACGCTTAATTTTATAGAATAAAGAGATTAACCCCGATTCGAAAGAGTCGGGGTTTTCTTTAGATTATCCAATCTACTTCTATTTCAAACTCACTGCCATTAATAATATAAAGTGCTTCCTCTATATCATCATTAAACTTTATTTCAATGTATAAACCATGTTTATCTGAACCTGGAAAAATATTGCAGCTTGGATAATTTTCTTTTATATAACCGATTATTTTCTTACATGTTTCGCCGTCCATATTGACCACTACTTTAGGATTACGCTGACATACAAAATCATCTGGATTGCCAGCTAGTGTTAATCTCCACCAGCTTTCTCTAAATTTTCTAGAATTAATTTTTATTTTTTTCATTTTTTATTCCAGATTTTTTCTTTATTTTCTAAAGACCAGTCAGATGAACATTTGGGCGAACAAAAAACTACAGCAGTTGATTCAGTTAAACAAGCAAAATAATACGGCATGCCAAATTCGTCTTTATATAAATCTGCTTTGTTGCACGAAGCACACGTTGAACATTCCGCAGTATACACTCGTCGATCAATGCGACGATTATCTACGATAAATGGACTCATCGATATAATAGTGCTGCCGGAATTTGGTCTAATTTCTTACCCGATAATTCCGACACAAAAAAAGCACATGGCGGATTGTGCCCTGCTGTAAGAGGAACTGCCAAAATATTGTTTAGATTTAACTTTGGAAAGAACCAGCGAACTTCATTATATGTTGTTAGAATTTCAATCTCATAATAATCTGGAATAAATCCTGTCAATGGATTAATAACTGGCGTGGTAAAAGCGCGATTGTTCAAATCTTCAATCGGCAAAATTTCTAAATCTCCGTAAGTTTTATCGCCGATCATAATATACCAGTCATATGGTAATGATATGGTATATGGTCCAATTTTCATAACGACCGCAGGAGAATTAAAGCTTTCTAAAAATACGAGGGGATTATTAAAGTGAAAATCTGCTTCTTTAGGAATACTTAAATCAAGCGTACAATAATAAATATCACCCACATCTGTTGACGCATTATCCGTTTGATATGAGGAATTTTCGTTAGTAAGAATTAGCATATTAACCTTTCAGTCCATTATAGACCATTGAGATACGGTCAGTATGCGGACGTTAGAAAAAGAATCTAACAAAGTACATTGTATACTAATTCCGTTGTATTCGTCAACAATTTTATCTTCTTTTATCTCATATTGTCTTTTTATAAGATGCTGTTTCTCTAATTCCAACGCTTCTTTAGCGCCATTAAACGTTTTATGAATTGACAATGAATGATCATAAAATAAATTTACGTCATTTTGATCGTATGATTTACCTTCGAATACAAAAATCATTGCTGCTCCACCTTTTTAACAGTGAAATTATAACCAGCATGTTTGTAGAATTTCTTACGAGCAGTTAAATGCTTAGCCGAGTATTTGTTCGTGGTACAAATATCGACCACATTCACGAAATCTTTATCCTCGGCTTTACGTAAACCACGACCTATCGATTGAATAGTTCTCACGAATGATTTGCCCGGATTGTAGAGAACAAGATTAAAAATTCTAGGAATATTAATGCCGGTAGATGCGATACCATATGTCGCAATAATTACTTTATTATCACCCTCATTCATATCGGTATATTCTTCTTTACGATCTGTAGATTTACTACTGCCATTTAAAAATACTGATCCTGGTATTAAACTATGTAATTTTTCGCCGGCTTCACGACGATCTACAAGCACAAATGTATTTCCGCTTTTTTCTAATTCTCTAATACGTGATGCTACATTGCGTAATAAATCTGGGTTTGACGCGATATATTTTGCTTCTTCTGGCCAGTCAATGTGAACTTCATCGTCTTTATATTGTTCGATAGAAATATGGGAATTCGACAAAAACCCTTTGTCTTGTAATTCAGCAGCAGTTACGGCATAAACTGTTTCGCCTAGCATAGCTTCGATTGATGTTTTTAGATGTGGTTCTAATGGCACTGTGCCAGTTAAACCAAATCTTAGCGGAGTATCTTTGAACGGTCCAGAGAGTAACTTTTGCAAAGCCTCGCCTGTTGTTAGGTGGGCTTCATCTACTAACACCATAATAACATCTTCTAAAAATTCTGATATTTCTATTTCTGATAATCCATTTTTTGTATTGCTATTCAAACGATCTAATGATTGCCATGTGCATATCGTATGCGTCTTGTTTAGTTCTTTTCTTCCACCATAAAACACGCCGACATCTAAACCTAGTTGAATATAGTCTGCCTCAGTTTGTGTGACTAAATCTTTTGACGGGACAACTATAATAGAACGTCCATAACTTTCCGTTAGCTTTGATAACGCGGCGGTAGCAACCGTTTTTCCTGCGCCTGTGCCCGCTTCGGCAACACCCTGTCTGCATTCTAATAATTTATTGATCATATCTACTTGATGATCTTCTAGAATAATTGGTTGGCCTTCGAGTTGATGACCTTTGCCCCATAGAGTAGCAGATAGATAATTACGGTCGATTGTCGGAACATTAAAATTAAAATCAGGACGTTGATCTTCTACCTCAAACTCATATCCTGCTTTTACTATGATCGAATGTAATCTCGGTAAAAGATTTAGATATGTTAAACCACCTGCTGTGCAAAATGAAACCGAACCATCCCATCTGCCGAGGCGAACCGATCTCAAATATCTGGCATTGGGAAGTTTGAATTTTAGAGCATTTACGCAAGCTCTACGAACTTCTGGCGATAGACCATCGAGTTTAATATTAACCTGGTCTAGGATTTTTATAGTGCATATTGGCTTGATCATTAACAGATTATAAAGATTTGTGTAGTGCTAAGTCAATAAAAAAATCCTAGCAACCACGGAGGCAGTTGCTAGGATTTTCTGAGTTAATGTCAGCTTCTATTTAACCATCTAACTATTTCTAGCTAGACCCATCTAACTATTCTAATCTATTCTAGCTAGATTTCCTAAACAGCGTTTTTATTAAACGCTATTAATTCCCTTAAACAAGCGGTGGTTCTTGCCGAAAAAGACTTTATGACTTGGCATTGTCAAGTTGCTGAAAGGAAGTTTGAATGGATCCTTGATGCAAACGTTGATTGCCATCATTGCGATTTCCGGCTCAAAGTTATGATCGATAAATTTGACAAAATTATCTGCCAACTTGTACCAATCTTTAAGAGTCAGAGTTTCTCCGGCTGTTTTACGATCTACTGTCTGATGAAACTGATTTAGACGATAGATTAATGAAACAGAGAGTGAATGTTGAATTGAAATATCTTTCGCATCATCATTCAATTTTTCCACCTTACCCAACAACACGTCATCTGGATTAGGAAGTTTCGCAGCATGATTACGATGAGTGCGGAATTGCAATGCAGCACCCTCGCCAACTGTTCCTGCTACAACATCCATCAACAAATCTTCCGGAAGAGATGACTTCAAGATTTGCGAAACGAATGCCCAAGTTCTTGGCGTTGCAAATGTCTTGTAGTTATTCTTCGGATTAAATGTGTTGGCCATTGCCGGGAATGCCGTCAAGAATCCAAGAACGTGTGGATGAATTTCATTAGTGAACGCCCATTCTTTCCACGAGTCAAGATTAAACCCGATCGGAAGATGAATGAAACGATTTGCTAATGCAGAAGGCATCTTCTGCGCCGCAGTTTTATCGCTTTCACGATTACCTGCTGCGATGATAGATACACCCGCTGGCAATTCATATTCACCAATCTTACGATTAAGAACCAACTGCAATGCAGCAGCCTGAACACTAGCAGGAGCAGCAGTGATTTCATCGAGGAGAATAATGCTGGTATCGTTAGGATCGCGCGGGAAGCAGATTGGTGGAGCCCAAACCATTTCTTCGTCGCCGGTAACTGGATTCTTACGCTTATAAGGAATACCACGCAAATCGGTAGGATCCATGATAAGCAAGCGAATATCAATCATCTTGCGGCCCAACTTCTTTGCGAGTTGTTCTACAAGTTCTGATTTGCCGATGCCGGGTTGACCCCACAACATGACTGGTCGTTGAATTTTAACCATTTCTTCAAGAATTGCAATTGCCTCTTTCGGAGTCAATTCTCGTTCCATGTTAATAGGCGAGCCTGAATTTTCTTTTACGTCTTTAGCCATTATTAAGTCCTCCGCGTTGTTGTTTAAGAAATATCAACTTTTATTGATACGACAAAAACCATGGTAACAGAATTAAAACATCTGTCAACTCTAAATTTTAATAAAACGTGATTTAATTAGGTCAAAAAACTTTTTGCTTGACGCATCTGCAATATATGCTATTATTTCGCTATAGTTCACAATTTCGATGCGGAGATATTAATGTCAAGTACTGTTATGCTAAAAGATGCAACATGGAGAAACAAAGGCATTAATGGCATTTTTCCTGTCATCAGAGAATTTCGACAAACAAAAGATGACGGCTTCGGAACTATTACCGTAGATGCAACTTCTTTGGGATATGGCATAATTCGTGTTGGCGTTCACCCAAGACAGATTGCAATTGACGGAGCATTATCTACGATAGCGCCAAAAGTCGAAGAAGAACGTTCGGTAGTAGCAGAAGAATTACGGCTATCTATGGAACTGCCAATGGTTCCCTTACAAGGCGAATATAATGGCGAAACAGAAGAAGTTGCAGTCACTAGAATTTCGGAACGTTTCGAAATTTTAAATGAAATGACCGAAGCCATTTCAAACGGCTATGTTAAGTCTATGATTGTTTCTGGCCCGCCCGGAGTTGGTAAATCATATGGCGTCGAAGAAGTCCTGCGTCAAGCATCCGTATTCGAGTTAATTGGTCAGCAAAAATTAAAATATGAATTTGTGAAGGGTTCAGTTTCACCAATCGGTCTTTATAAGAAGTTGCATGAATTTTCAGACAAGCATAAAGTCCTCGTATTTGACGATGCGGACGATGTTCTGTTAGATCCTATTTCGTTATCACTACTTAAAGCGGCACTTGATACAACAACCCATCGTTATCTTTCTTGGAATAAAGAAAGTTATCTATTACAGCGCGAGGGAGTTCCAGATAGATTTGAATTTCGCGCCGGAATAATTTTTATAACTAATTTGGACTTTACCGCAGTGCGTTCTAAAATTCTACGTCCTCATTTAGATGCAATGATGTCTCGGGCCCATTACATTAATCTTGACATTAACACAATGCGCGATAAATTTTTACGCATCAAGCATGTTGTTAAAGAGACTGATATGCTGAGTGATTATTGTTTTTGTAACGGAGAACAAGATATGATTTTGAACTATATGATAGAAAATATCATGAAGTTTCAAGAAGTATCTCTACGCACAGTTTTGAAAATCTCAGACTTGATAAAAATGAAGCAGGGCGAAGGCTGGGAAAAAATTGCCCGTATCACATTAATGAAGAAGCATTAACATGAAACCCGTGAAAAAGAGCAATAGTGATAAATTTTTTATGTATTATGTTGGCGCCGACTTTTCTGATTATGTAATTTTAGAAAATAAAAAAGATAGTATAGTACTTTATAATCCAAAAACAGAAACTATTTTTTCTTCCACTAAGACAAAATATCGTACTTTTATAGAGGACACTACTATAAAATGGTCTTTTAACATGAAAGATATATCAATAACAAAGTATAAAAAAAGTGAAAAAAAGTTTGCGCTATGGGATATGGGCAGTGTTCATGTATTGATTTTAAAACATAAATTGCGAAAACTAGGAATTAAAAAATTCACAGTCAGCAAATATCTCAATAGATATATCCTAGAAATAAAACATCCTGATGATGCCGCAATGTTCAGGTTATATTTTAATGATTATTTTAAGTAGACATTCATAGATCCTTTGTAGTATATTGATTTTATGAAAGATCACCAACTAACACCAAAAGATAACAACTTTATCGATTCAGTTCATAAACTCGCATCAATAGGCGTATATCATAATTTCACGAAAAATCCTGATGTAATTTCATTTAACTCCGCGTTAGCTAATAAAATTGCGCGTAAGATTACTGGAAATGTAGAAGCAAAGGTTTCTTGGAGCGCACACGATCAACATTCTTATGCAGGAATTGGCACAGCATCACTCAATATAACAAAAGATTCTGATGTTATTTCTTGGTTAGATACATCATGTTCAGGATATTATTTTATGGTTGATTACAACGTGTTTTTTGAATTAGAAGAAGATCGTACCGCATTCATTCTTAGATTTTCATCCAATTAACAAAGTCTATCTAAAAATACTTTAAAAATTCGTTCATCGAATACGCCGTACATTTCTTCGAATAATTCTTTCTTTTTGTTATCCGATAATGTTCTGAACAACTCACGAAGTTGTGAAGCAGAGTCCAATATCTTACCATCAAAAGAAAATTTCGTAGTAGGATGTTCTTCGATATAACTATGTTCGGGGAATGGAACAACGAAATCATCCTTGTATTTCATCATATAAGAATCCGACCCATCTTTTGTTTTTCCCAATGAAAATCTATTTTCAGCAACATCTTTTTCACTCACGGCAAATACTAATGCAGTATCATCTTGTAAGTTCATTATACGGGCTAATTCTGTTACGTTGTATTGTTTTGCTACTTTTATGATTTTATCGCTAGGAACGCCCAGCATTTTGTTGAAAATTTCTTTGCGCTCGTCATAAGAAAACGGAGAATTTTCAGGATTGATTTTGTCGGTCATTGTAATATACGTATTATGTGCGCCGAATTTATTGACTAAATTCAAATAACCGTGTAAATGACCAACATGTGGTGGCTGAAAGCGTCCAGGGAGAATTGCGACGATTTTGTTCGCCTGATGTCCTTTATCCTCAAAAAGTTCGCATAATTTCATGACTGTAGTATTTAATGAATATATGAGGTTAAAAATATACTATATCTCGCTTAGAATGCGATAAATAAATTATGTAGGAATAATTTTTAAAGCGGGCCCGGTAAATGACTAAAATTAAATCGATACTAGATGCAATTAGTAGCACAATTCCAGAAAAGGATAAGCTTAATGTCACCGAAAATCGTGGCTCACATGCTTTAGCTTCTGGCATCAACTACATTAATTTCTTGAAAGAAAATTTTTCCGAAGATGAATCACAAGAGCTTATTAAGAGATTTCTCAATGCTATTCGTACGGAGGATCCCAAAAAATTCTATCGTGGAATAGAGCATATCAGAGAACAAACGGATAATTCCAAAGAAACTATCATCGTCGAAACAGACAAAAAATAATAAATTAAATCTTCTTAGAACCGGCTGGAACTCTATAGAGTGGTTTCGAACCCATCGGAACGCTAACTCTGGGTTTTGTCTTAGTCTGTGGGAATCTATTTCTAATTGCTTCCCAATCAACATTTCCTGCATTGCCATGCTTTGATTGTTCTGCTGACGCCGAAGTGGATGATGCAGGCGTTCTTGTATATGAATATGTAGATGTTGGTGGCGTAACGTGTAGAGCATCTGGTTGGAGTGGATGATCTTGTTCATCATCCACTGGCTCTTGATCCGATGCTCTCATACGAACGCTAGATCGTGCCGATACTGGATGCGCCGGACCACCCGAAAATGTTTCTGCTGCAGATGCGGGTTGATTTTTTAATGCGCTCTTATCCCAGATTGCCCATTCATTTGGCTTTGTCGGAGTGGCAGTATCTGTTGCTTTTGTTCCTGCAGCAGGCGCAGCAGTAGAGTAAAATTTTGTATCTGGATGCATTAGTCTTACTTGAATTAGTTTATTGAAAAAATTTGAAATTTCTGCGGCATCAAGTGGTTGAACTTCTTTATACTTTTCGCCGACACTTGGATTTTCTTCAGAAAATTCATTGATTGCTTGCGACCAAATTTCAGGATCATCAAGACCGGCTTTAGTTTTTAACCAATGTTCGATGTTTGCCGAATTTGGGATTGCTTTAGTTTCGCCTCTATAACGCATCCAATTTTGTGTTAGGGCATTAGTTTTCTTTTCTAAATCTCTTGCGCCTACTCCAACTTCTGTAGGATTTAATGCAGCACCGATTTTTCTTGCTAAGGCTTTACCTGCCCCACCAAAGACTTCATTAACTGGTTCTTTTACAAAAAGTTCGTTTAATTTCATAAGACTATTTATTGATCTTCTTGAACTCGACATAGTTGTTTAGGAGACATTCGATGTTCTTTGCGCCGACCGGATTAGCAGAGTGAACTTTAAACATAAAACTATCATCAATATCATCGTGAAGTTGGTCATATTCTATGATGAATTTAGCTAGATCATAACCAGTTTCAGCTATGCCTAGATCATGGTCAAATGAGATTAACCGTGGTTTTATGATAGTGACGGCAGCATCATAAGATCGTGCGATTAACCAGCCGTTTCCGACAGGTTCCCGAATATCATCAAGAAAAAGTTTACAATCGATCATTTTTGAATAATATCATAGATTTACTAATTTGTAAAGCGTCTCAAAGTATAATAAATACAATATGCTATTGCCACCAAAGGTATAAAAATGGAATTAAGTCTTATAAATGACCTCTTTGAGAGCCGTCTGTTTAACTCAAGAAACAGCGCGTCTAGATATACGGTCGAAGATATAGCAAATATGACTTTTTTGAATTTTCTCGCGCTACAGATTTTAAAGAGCGAATTTGACACGGTAGATTTTGCAACCGACTATCTTTATCAAACGTTTAAAACAAATGACTTTTTGACGCTGCGTAATAATGCATCTGATCTATATTGGATGCTGCATATTTTATTGAAAAAAGACACGTCGATGTTACAAAATCATTCGGGTAACGAGCATGAATTTGAAAAAATTCATATCGACGAAATGAATATGAAAGTATGGGTTCGAACGGCTATTAAGAATAAAACAACCGAGACAGCAGATCGCAGATTTTTAATATCGCTCGAAAAAATGTTAAACATTAAAGTAAATGATTATCGTAATATTAGATTATTTGCTTCAGAATGGTCAGCAATAACCGACGAACAACGTCAACTATCAATGACACGTTTATTATTCGCATTCAGAAAAAGAATGCCGCGCAGTGAATTGCTACCGCATTTGGAAGCATTAGCCAAACATAAAAAATTAGAAATTCACGGCGCTAATAATCCAGAAGAAAATCAAAAAGAACCTACTAAAGGCAGTTTGATAAAAAAATTAGCAATCGCTGCCGCTGTTGGCGCCGCTGTCGGTATACCAGTTATCGCCGCACACAATCGTTATAAAAATTTTAAGAGTCAGATAGATGCTATTCCAGTAGGTCGTCATGGAATTCATGAAGATGCCGCGGCAACTACTTCGGCATCAATTGCAACCGTAACACAACCAATAATGATGCAACGCAGAGTAGTTAAGCGTGGCGACCGTAAGAAAAAGGTGGCGAAATAATGTCATCACCATATTCAATGCCTCTTCAATTTCCATTTGCATCAAATCTTTTTGGATTAAAAAACGGTCTTGGTGGATATCTTATACCAAAACCCAAATATCTTTTTTACGTTCAATTTGTTTTGAACGCAAGATATCAACTTCCTGAAAATCAATTAAATCGTATTGGCTACCTAGTAAAGAATATAGATCGTCCGAAGCTACAATATAAAATGCAGGAGCTTGACCAGTATAATCGTAAGCGCGTTGCATACACAAAAGTAGATTATCCAAGTGTAAGCTTAACAATGCACGATACGGTTGATTGTGCCGCCGCAAAAATGATCGACGATTATAATAGATTTCATTTCGGCGATTTTTCAAATATGTATCCGGAAGATAATTCAGATACGCATAATGCTTTGTACACGAATAATTCTATCACCGGTAATGACATGACTTATTGGGGATACCGCGTAAAGAATCCCGGGAATTATGTTGGCGTAGGACCAGCAAATAGAGGTCTTCCCGGAGCAGAATATTTCTTTTCTGAAATAAACGTGTATGAATTTTACGGACAAAAATTTACGATGTATAGCTTGATGAATCCAAAGATTGAATCCGTAAGTTTTTCAACGACAGATTCTTCATCAGCAGATGCGCAAGAAGTTTCACTAACAATAAATCCAGAGGGCGTATTGTTTAGATTTATCGATGCTCCTATTGATTATTCTTTACTAGCATCAAAAATTCTTCCTGGACCTGGATTCTCTACGAATAATTTTCCTATAGCGGATATGGATTTAAATTCATTTGTGCAGGGATTAGTAGGCACAATTGGCGGTGGTTTATTAAGCAATCTGACAGATGGATTATACGGAGCTTTTGGCTCTATGGGATTAACAAATGGTCAAGTAGCCGGAATAGGATATGCTACAAGTCTTGGAGTTGCTGCAGCGGCTAATGGATTATTAGGAACAACCGCGGCATCATTAGCATCACCACAAAATTTATTTTTCGCAGAAGGTTTTGCAAGTACGGCAGCATTACAATCGAACACTGTTCTTGGCGGAAATATTTTAAAAGGAATAGGAACTGTAAGCGGAAGTGGCACCGGCGCAGTTACATTAGCAAAAACTGGCGGCGATTCTAGCGGCGCGATTAAATCAGTTAATGTTGCTATAAACAGTTTGTTTTAAAGGAATGAGAAATGGGTAAAACTAATTTTGGATTAGGTGGTCGTGGACAAAAATCTACCTTCACCCCAAAAAATAAAAATAAGTACATTGGGGATTATCCGGTTATCTGTAGATCGTCCTGGGAACGTACTATGTGTCAATATTTTGATACGCATCCAAATGTTTTATTTTGGGCTAGCGAGTCTCTGCATATTCCATATGTTAATCCATTTACGAAAAAGATTGCAAAATATTACCCGGATTTTCTCGTAATATTTAAAGATAAGAATGGCAAACAAAGAAAAGAAATTATAGAAATAAAACCAAAGGCACAAACAGTTTTAGAAAGTGCAAAAACAAATAGTGATAAAGCGGCACTTGCACTCAATTACTATAAGTGGGCGGCGGCTGGCAAATTTGCAAAAGATAATGGTATGGTCTTTAGAGTTTTAACCGAAGATCAAATTTTTGGAAAGAAATAATATGAGTGAAAAATTAGATGACCTGTTCAATTTGCCAGCGAATGAAGAAATAGAAAACATTCGCAAAGCTTTGCATGAGCAAAATGATAAGATTGAAAAAGATGCTTTGGAAACCGAATCTCTTAATACCGACTTAACTCCACTAGCCGAACAAGCTATGTCGCAAATTACAGAACGAGATGATCGTGTAAATCAAATGGTCGATTTAACCGAATTTGACGGAGATATGGACGATCTTTTCAAAGAATCTATGGAAGCATTTAGAGAAATTTTGTCGATTGCACGTGACGTACCAGCACCTAGTATGGGAAAAACTCTAGAAGCTGCCGCGATTATGGCTCGAATTGCACTGGATGCTAAAAATTCAAAAATTAAAGCTCGTTTTAATGCAATTGACCTAGCATTAAAAAAGCAACGTGTTGATGATACTACTAAAAAAGAAGATCCAGATGCGCCAATCGACGCTACAGGTCAGTTTCTTGATCGAAATCAGCTTTTGGCGCATATTAAAGACGAACTAGGTACGGACTTCAATAAAGACAAAACTAAACCGACTGATTAAATAGATAATATACTTGGACTTTTGAGGTTATACATGGCTAAAGATTTGAATTTGCACGACTACATTTTGTTAGCGAAGAAGGAATTTCACTATCGTTTGAAATTTGCCTTTGATCTTACAAAAGAACATATCGCAGCTATAGAAAAGTGTGCGGCAAAATACGGCATGATAGACATCACTAAGCCGAAGCGCATCCCGCTCCAGAAAAATCCTTTAGATTTTAAGAATTTAGATGGCCCAGCAGAAGTAACATTCGTGGATATTTCTACGGAATATCCGGCATCAACAGAAATCTTTCATCAAGAACTTCGCAAAGCTCTCGGAGTCGCAGAAAAGCTAGTTGTTGTTCGTGATGCAGATCATGATCCATATGAAAAAGAAATCGAAGCAATCAATCATCGTAAGGAAGTCGAAGAAAAAGGCGAGTACAAAACTAAGCTTCTTGATCCAGAATACAAATCGGACGGTCATATCGAAGAACAAGCACCAACTCATTACGGAAATGAATATAATGAAAAGTTTTTAAAAACTCTTTCAGATTCACGTAAAAAAGAAAAGAAGACTATTTCAGCAGCCGATAAAAATAAAGGCAAAGCGGAAGATTTCAACAAGGACCAGAAGAAGGGTAAATGGGTAGATTCACCATTTGCAGATATCGAACTTCCTCCAATGCCTACGAAAACAAAGGGATAACATCATGGATATTTCAACTATCATTATCAGCTTAGAAAAAATTGCTGACAGCACAAAATCCGCTGATGCCGCAATTGAAGTTTGCGATGGTTGCAATTCAGAACCTTGCGTATGTGATCAAGAAATTTGCGGAACTTGCGCAGCAGCACCATGTGTCTGTTCAGAACCAACTGATCAAAATATTGGCGCGGCATTAGCAGAATTAACAAAGTTATCAGGAATTCAATCTACTGTTACAGAATCCACCCTCGTAGAAATTACAAATACAAGATCACATATGATAGATGGCCTTCGTCATCTCGGCGCAGTAATGATTAATATGGCAGAAAAAGCAGATCATACCGGTACACAAAGTGCCGCGGCATCTGATGCTGAATTTAATAAAATGCTTCGTATCGGAGAAATATTGGCCGACCTCGGAGAACCTGGAAGTGTTCCTTTGAATAGATTGACTAGAGAAGACTTGACATTTGTTGCACAAAAATTAAATTTGCCACTTGAATTATTTTTGAAAAAAGTCGGAATTCATGAAGGTCTAGAAATGCGCCCATATCAAGGCGAAAATGATTTAGAACCTATGTCAAAGAAGCAAGTAATGGGCGATCAACCGCTGGTTAATAATACCGGCGATAATAGCATGATCGATTCAGAAAAGCCAGTTAAGAAACTCGCAATGAAAACAATTAAAGAATCAGCAGAGAATGGTTATATCTGTTTTTATAAAGGCAAACAATTAGAAGTTCATGCAGCATCATCGTATGAAGCACAGAAAAAAGCAGCAGAAATATTCAAAGCAAAAAAATCACATGAAGTATCAGTTCATCTTGCGCAAAAAGATGGAGAAGATGTTGTTCATACTGCAACAGAAGCTACTGCACCGACCATAAAGCAATTCGCAGATATAATTCGTGAAATGGAATTGCGCGGAGAACAGTTTCGCGTAGGAGATTCTGTTCGTGTTGCATCAGATAATATGCATTATGGCGACCGTCGCGGGCATGTCACAGCAATTGATCCAGCAACTGGCGATCTAACAGTTGATATGGAAGATTTCGGTAGCGTTAAGTTGCCCCCAAGAGAACTCCACAAAAATCATGCAATGCATCCTATGTTTGAAACGGGCCCATATGAAGAAGACGCTCGCGTAGAAAATTCAGTACAAGATGCACTTAATAATTTTGATGTTAAAGAATTTTTAGAACATTCTGGTAGTGATTTTGGATGGGAAGATAGAAATCATCCCGACGCGCAAAAAGAATATACAACACAGTATATTTTATCATCCTTGACTGGCTATCTCGAACATTGGATTCAACAACATCGTGACGAACATGTTGATCTAGAAAATTCAGATGTAACAGGATTGCTCAAGCATGATGTTCTGCCATATCTAAGAGAAAATGGTTTTAGAATTTCGCCAGAATTAAAGTCGGTCGAAGACGTAAATGAAGATAATGGCGTAGAACGCCGCGAAGATATTTGCCCAGAATGTCATTCGGAACCATGCCAATGTGATACTACAGAAGTTAAAGAAGCAGACGGCGATGATGAAGAAGACAATGATTCGGATAAAGATTCAGAAGATAAAGATGCTGATTATGATGACGCACCAGGCGCAGCCAAGGATGGAGCAGCAGCAGCTAAAGCAGCAACACCCGCAGCAGCAGTTGCAGCTCCAGCAGCACCTGCTGGAGGCGCAGGATCATCTGCAACGGATAGAAATAGAACCAATACAGAAACTGGTGGATCAAGTCCTGGCGGCGCATCAACAGGCGGCGTAGGTAGTGGCATCGGCGGCGCAGGAACAGGCGGCGCAGCGACAGGTGGAGCATCAACTGGCGGAGCAGGCACAGTAAATGTTACACTCTCTGGAAATAGTGGAACTGGTTCGAATGGTGGCAAAACACCTGCGCCAGTGACAATTAATATTAGTAATGTCGGTGGAACAACCGATGCTGGTAATGTTGCAAGTGGCGACGGCCCAGGCAGCGCAGGCGAAGGTGGCAAGGCCGACGGCAGCGATGGCGGTGGCGGTGGCGGAGCAGCCCCAGACGAACCAAATAATTACAGCACATCTGGCAAGGATGCAGCAGAGAAAGACATTGATGTGAATAATGATAATGATAATGAAAATGATAAACCAACATTCCCAAAGAAAAAAGTTAATTCATTCGATTCTAAAGATTTGACAGAAGGTTTCACATACGGCGATAAAGTTGTAATTACAGGCGACAAGCATCACATGGGAGATGAAGGCGAAATTGTTTCTATGGACAAAGAACGCGGAACAGTTATTGTTAAGTTAGATGGTCACGGTCGTATGAGCTTCCCATTGCATAGTGTTTCAAAACCAGAATTAGAAGAAGAAGGCGCACTATTAGATGCCGCGCCAGTTCCTCCAGAAGCCGAGTTAGCACATACTTCGCACGATTTACATTCATTGGCTAAAGAAATTACTGCAGCAGATGATACATTATACAATGAAATTGTCATGGATCTATTTGGATATAGCGATCCCGAACGTATTATTTCAGAACAACATATTGTTGATCAATTAACATCTTTAAATCCAGATGAAGTAAGTGCAATTTCAGCACAGTTATGGATTCCAGTAAATGACGGAGAGTCGGTGGGTCCATATAGTATCGGTGGAGAAATGGATCCTACAGATCCTTATGATGCAAGTGAGCATGATGTAGACGAAGGCAATTCACACGACGATCTTCGCGCAAGTCCTTCCGATCATGATACATTGATGCATAAGAATACTGCAGATGCACATAAAGGTCTAAGCGGCAATGCTTATGCAGGACAAATGCACGAACTCGATGAAGCTGATTTTGATGCAAAGATGACAGCTAAAGATATAACTGACAGAATTTTAAAATTAGATGACAAAAATTATGTTGAAGCTTGTAAATTAATATACGAGCCAAAAAATGTTTATAAGCCGCATGATAAGATTGATATTTTCTTAGCTGTTGAAAGACATCCTGTAGAAGTTAAAAACTTCTTGGATAATTATGATGCCGAACTTAATAAAATCGGTATGGAATCTGTTGATAGCGATGAAGAAGCATTGACAGAAAAAGCTCCTCCGGATCAAGAAGCTTGGGTAAAAGCCAATAAAGCCAAATTCAAAAAAGAATATGGCGATAAGAAGGGCGAAGAAATTTTGTACGCCACCGCCTGGAAAAAACACAACGAATCAGTTGAATCTCTTGAATCTGCGTTGACTGAAGAATTCAACAAGCTAGATTAAGAAAGTTTGCTATGGTCACCATGGAAGAAATTATAACTGGTTTGCCCGTAGTCGAAGATATTACTTCTAGAATTCGTCGTCACTATAGTCCACATGCTATGGCAAGATCAAATCCCAAGACTCGCAAAGCTGCTAGAAGAATTCTAAGAAATGGCGACGACGAACAATCTTCAATACATCCGGAATGTACCTTATGTCATGGCAATGGAATGTTAGATATACCGTCTAACCCGTGTCGATCAGGAAGAAGCAATGTTTTAAAGTCTGAAAATAAAGTTTGGACTAGCTGTCATGGCTGCGAAGGGACTGGATATATAACGCCAGAAATGCAAAAAAAATATTATGATTCCTATAAGTTAGGAGAAGACGCCCCATTTAAATCTCCGCCAACAGCAGGAGATCCACAAGTTCACACATCCGACGACATCGGCGCGGAATTTTTATCAAAACTTGCAC
>Ga0265322_10000445_pt1 | contig 16532 bp, 34 predicted proteins | sample 41222metaG_FD_193584 | JGI IMG/M metagenome (GOLD analysis project Ga0265322, IMG submission 193584) | Rhizosphere microbial communities from Carex aquatilis grown in University of Washington, Seatle, WA, United States - 4-12-22 metaG | ecosystem: Host-associated > Plants > Roots > Rhizosphere...
TATTATAAAAATAATGAAGGAAATTATTCATGTCCTTTAAACATTGATAAACAAACTTTTGCATTGCTAGAAAAAACGCTCAGAGAAAAATTTCCGTCCTATATCGTAACACAAGAATATAAAATGTTAGGATCAGATTTTAATTTTACCGATCCAGAAGATGATGTATTCTTTATGCTTTGGGCAAGTGATGGGATTGAGATATGAAAGTGTATTTCAAAAAAAGTTACAATTATTACGAGATAAATCTTATAACAGAATGCGACCATTTCGATAGAAATCGAGCATCATGTATTGAGTGGTCTATGATAATTAAAAAAATAAAAAATATTTTTAAGTCAGCTATAACACATGACATGATTGTTCTTTCTGGTAGAGGACACGTTTTTTCTTTTAAAGAAGAGGCAGACGAAGCATTTTTTATTCTTTGGTCTAGTGATGGAATTGAGATATGAGAACGTATTATTTTGAAAAAGGAAGACACCCATATCATTTAATAACTGAATTTTTAGATTGTACTAATTTTAGAGATGGATATATTATGTTTTGGGATTCAAGTGGTATGGGAAAACTAACATTTAATATCATTCCAAATAATATAAAAGAAAAATTTAAAGAGAATTTTTGTAGTGTCAATTTCATCAAAACATATACGAAAACTTTCGATCATTATAATACTGAATTTTTCTTTTTTGACGATAAAGCAGACGAAGCCGCGTTCTTACTTTGGTCTAGTGATGGGATTGAGATATGAAGATTTATTTCGAGAAACATAAAAATAGATTTTATTATCATTATTATGATTCATATCAGGACGATAAAAGATTTGGTTCTGCATATATGTCATACGAGACTAAAAATAAAATACGAGATGCAGCCAAATTAGTTTTTAAATCTTCTTCATTTTACGTTAACAAAGATTATTTCGAATACGTTAGTTTCAAGGATAAAGCAGATGAAGCATTCTTTCAAGTTTGGTCGAGTGATGGAATAGAGATATGAAAATATTTTTTAGACCATACACTATACCATATCAAGAACACCTGGGCGTATATTGGGGTTTTCTATATTATCAAGAGAATGATACCTGGCAAGAATTTACTCTAACAGATGCAGTAGTAGAAAAAATTACGCAAAAAATTAAAGAGTTATTTGGCAACATGGCTGAAATAAGAATAGCGTTGTCGCCATTTTCTAATAATCATTCTTTATCGGTTATTTTTAAATCACATGAAGATAATGATTATTTTGCTGTTTTGTCAACAAATGGTTTAGATATATGAAATATTATTTCACAAAAGGAGTCAATCGAGTATATCCAAAACGATGGTATCTTTCGGCGCATCCGCAAGCACAAGTAGTTCAATATTTTTCTAGAACAGATGTCTCGATGGTTAAATTATATATTGAAAATCTAGGATTTAAACCAGCTAAAAGATACGATACATATGTGTATTATGATCAAATGCAAGCACTTTATAGCGGCCAAAGTGCTAAAAGAACAGATCGTGATTTAAGAAATCTCTTTATCGTCTTTAAAAATAAATCAGACGAAGCGCATTTTATTATGCTGACCGCAGACGGGTTTGGAATTTAAGTTGTTGACATCTGTTTAGTTTATGCTATCATAAACAGATGAATAAATGCCCGCATGTTGAAATTGGTAGCCAAAAGGGACTTTTTAGAATATCGGTAATGCGGATATTCGTCAAAATCCCTCGACGATAAGTCATCCCAGTTCGAGTCTGGGTGCGGGCACCACATGGACGGTTCGTTTAAAAGTAGGACGCGATGCTCATAACATCGTTAAGTTGGGGCAGTACCAGCACCGTCTACCACCACTATAAATAATTCTATGTCATACATACTCTCCGTAAATCTAACGCCAAAAGCATCGTCCAATCGCATAGGCACTTCGCGCATACTATCGAACGATAAAGAGCAATTAAAAATTTATGTCACTGCCCCGCCAGACAAAAATAAAGCTAATGATGCTATGTTAGAATTGTTAGCAGAGCATTTAGGCGTAGCGAAATCATCACTGACGATCATCCAAGGTCAAACAAGCCGTAATAAGTTAATAGAAGTTAACGTATAACCCTCCTTGACATTTAAGCATTTTATGCTATGATATAGTGTTGATTAAACTCTATTGAGAGTATAAAATGTCAATTATTAAGCTTATGCATAAAATGCACGCCGCCACGTATTATTTTGACCATTGCACAGATGGTACTTACATCTGTTTAAAAGCACGTGGTGGAATCTATGAACTGTATAAAGAACTTTTAGCGCAATTTCCCAACGAAAAAGTCGAGTATCATTGTGGTAGAGAAACTTCTTACGGACCAAATGGAGGGAGATCACGAGTTAATAAAAAACCACGAGAACGTTCGCTAACTATTAAATTTACGGATCCAGCCAATGAAGCATTTTTTATTATGAAATATATCGGAAAGTGACATGTCAGAATCGTGCGATTATATAAAAGTAGATGATCTAACTTGGGTAGTTAATGGTCACTTTGAATTTAAATCACATACCGTTGGATTTGAAGCAATGTTTCCCGAAGCAACAGTATATGTAAAAAGTTTTCCTAAAGAGTCGCCATACTCTATGGGATATGAAGTATTCATTAAATTTAAAGATGAATCTGATGAAGCAGAATTTATTATGCGAGAAATATCATGAGATATTATAAGAGTCCATCTAGATTTAGTCCTCTACAATGGGTAAAAGAGATGGGCGAGGAAGAAGATGCATTCATTGAAGAAGAACGTCTTCAAGAAACATATCCAGATGCAGAATCAATAGATGCATGGCAAGATGAAGATCATTATCCATATCTATGGCATATGCACATATCATTTAAAAATGAAGCCGACGAAGCAGAATTTATTATGCGAGAGTCGCCATGAAATTTGAAAAAAGCAATGATACATGGACTTCTATATTTTCGGTAGAGTCATTTACACTAGATGATCATATTAAAATATATAAAGAAAAATATGCGTCCGTTTTAATAGATGCAAAGTGGAGTTGTTGTAAAAGTATCGGTAATCAACCAACAATTTCTTTTTATAAACTTGTATTAAAATTCGAAGATGTATCGGACGAAGCATCTTTTATACTAAGTGAGTCATTATGAGCTATGGAATTAAGTATAGAAAAATAGATAATCTTTATTGGCAGGTTGAATCAGATTGGCTAGAAGGTTATAGAGCATGTCATTTCGCATTAGAAGTGCTACTAACTCTACGAGAGAAAGATATTAATGCTATTGTAGAGCCAACACGGCATAGAGAAATTTGTTTCCCACATCAATTTCTTATAGATGTTTTGTTCGAAAATGAAGCAGATGAAGCTGAGTTTATAATGAAAGAATCGCCATGGGAATAACATATATAAAATTGGGCAATAGTTGTGGCGAACTAAAACACTGGAGATCGCAGAATAGTTTTTCATTATATGCGTTAGATATTGAAAAAAAGCGATTGCAAAAATTACATTCTGGGATAAAAATTTTAGTTTCTGAAGTGTTAACATCTAATGTCACGGACTGTTATTATATTAATATCTATTTTGATGATGAATCCGATGAAGCAGCATTTATATTAGGCGAGTCATGAGTGTATGGCCAGAATCATATGAAAGAGATGATAATAGATGGCTTTCATGTCCGGCTACGTCAAATATTATGCAAGCGGTATCAGAAAGAAATAGATTGACAAAATTATACCCCGAATCATCGATAGAAATTAAGAGAATGCCCAATACTGGCGATGGAGCAACAAAGTATTATTTCATTATGCTTAGATTGACAGAAGCGGATGAATGTGTGTTTATTATGTCGGAGATAACATGATCCATTTCAGAAGAATAGTAGATAAAGATATGACTTGGGACTTTGATCATGTTTGGTTAGATAAAATCGACGCTAAGAGATTATGCGAAAAACTTAAACAAGAATATATAAATGCTGATGTAAAATTTTATGAGTTTATAGAGGATGGTTGGTCACCAGGACATTGGTCAGTATTAGTAACTTTTCATGATCCTGCAGATGAAGCCGAGTTCATTCTTAAGGAGTCGATATGAGTCATATGGAAGATATAACCGGTTTCAACTTGGGTTTCCGAAAGATAAAAAATCTAACATGGACAGAAACTGGCGTATGGACAGCAGATTGCAAAGAACTTGAAACGTTTTTACATGCTTTAAGATATGCATATCCTAATATGAAAATAAAAACAACACCAGTGTCTGATGATATTGACAATATTAGCGATCTTATTGTTTATATAAAATTCAAAGATGAAGCAGATGAAGCAGAATTTATAATGCGAGAAATGTCATGAGCAGACATTTTAGAAAAGTAAAAAATTTAGTTTGGGAAACATATAACTATCATGAATCGTGTCATGTAGAAATTTTTAAAGAACTTGAATTAAAATATGAACATGTTGATATTTCAGATATTAAGTCTGAGGTTGGTAACAGTAAATATAAACGTTTTCTTTTGAAGTTTAAAGATGAAGCCGACGAAGCGGAATTTATATTGCGAGAAAGTTTATGATCAAATTTACGAAAAAGAAAGAAGAAATGTTAACTTGGACATCTGGAACAGCGATACGATATATCACGCCCGCTAATGCCAAACAGCAGTGCCGTCATAATGTGAATAGTAAAGAAAAAAATAATTGTATGTGCATTGAATATTGTTGTAGAGAAATGGAAGAAGAATTTAAAAAAGCATACTATGCTAACTACGATGTACTATGTATTTTAATACGAGAAGAGTTAATAATAAGTCCTGAACGTTATCAACCACAAGCAGTTGCGAGTTTTAGACTAGAACTTAAATTTAAAGATGCAGCCGACGAAGCCGAATTTATATTGAGGCAATCAGAATGAGTTTAATATTTAACCGAGACGAAAAAGAAGAAATGGTCTGGATTTCAGAGCCGTTCGAATTTAGTCATAAAACAGACTATAAAACAAAAGTCTCGCAGCATCTTTATAAACATCAAATCAAAGCTACGATGTCAACTATAGACACATCTTATGATAGTGCTATTAAATTAAGATTTAATACAGACGAAGACGAAGCCACGTTCATAATGTATATCACAGCACTGGACGTAGAAGAATAATGGACATTATTACCAAATCAGGCAGATTATGTAAGGAAGAATTCTCTAGACATTATGGTATGATTTGGCAGGGACATCTCCATTATACCGATATATCCATATCTCAAGTTGAATTAGTTTTAAAAAATAGATTTCCAAATGCATCGGTTTATAATCTATCTAGGCTCGACACTTTTAATGTGGCAATACAATTCTATGACGATGCAGACGAAGCAGAGTTTATCGTCGCCCAAGACGGTATAATAGTCACATTATCTTAAAAAGTTTAACCTCAGCTAAATATCTGATAACAATATAGGTTAACTATATGCATCTTACTGACTTATCTCTTGTTCTCTCTGAGCTTTCAGAAGCAGAATCTCCAGAAACCCAGACCGTAAATCGTCTAGAGCTAGAACCAGCGATGATTGCCGGTGGACGTAAACCTGGTCTTGACTATAAAGAAAAGAAAGTTAAGGGAGTTTTAGATAGAGTTACGCTTACACTAACAGCATCAAATTCTTCCAAAGCAACAATTCTCGCTAAAAAGTATAATGAAATCAAGATATTATCGGAACAACTTTCAGAAATGAAGGATTTGTTTAATCTAGATGCTAAAGAGCATATGTTGCAGTATTTTAACGCAGAAGATGAAGTTCTAACTCGCGTAATTAAGACAGTTTCGTTGACGATGACTTTATCAAAGAGATCAGTTGCAAACTATGAAAGAACCGACCTAGAGGGATTCTATCAAGAGCTTTTAGTATTGCTTCCAGAACTCGAAGATAAGCTTAAACTTCTGAGAGACAAATACACAAAAATTGAAAAACTTGAAAAATCACCTAGTTTACGTGTTAAATTGCCAGGAGAAAAAGCAACCGGCGATGACGTAGAGGAATCCATTAATGAAGCACTCGGAGATATTTGGGGCAAAATAACAGCATTGGGTTCTAGATTGTTTACTATTTTTAAAGAATGGGGCAAACAATACGATCATAAACTATTAGAATTAGGCAAACGATTTGCTATAGAAGAATCCCTAGAGCATCGTGAATATGCCGATAATCCACTTCCTAAAGAATCACTCGAAGAAGTAGTTGGCGAAGATGATCAAGAAGAACCTGGATTTAAGCCAGATCATGAAGGAATGATCTATGAATTGAGAGAAGTAAAGAGTGATCTTACTGAAGCCCATACAGATTTAAGATATATGATGAGAACAGCATCAGTAGAATTTAATGACGAAGACTTATCTGCGCTAATTTCTACTGCGGCAAGAAATACAGATGAAGCTATGGATGCAATTATTTCTAGTATTTCTTATCTTCAAGAAAAAACACAAGTTGTCCCAGTAACAGAAAAATTGGAAGACACTACAGATAATATGGTCGAGCTTGCAAAATTAGTTAGAAACTATTCTAAAAATCCAAAGAAAAATCCAGAAGTAGAAGATAGAATTTCACTTATTCTTTTTCATAAAAAGAGACCAATACAGCAACTTAGTTTATTTGCTATTTTAGCCGCGCTTCAAGAATTGCCAGCAGATGCATATCAAGAAATTATTAAACTGGTTCGGATATAATATGATCGATAAAACTATCTTGAACAAAATTAAATTACTCGAAGCAGAAGCAGAGGAAGCAGCAATTGCACCAGATGATTTATATTTTTTATTACATATACCCACAGAAAAAGTGCATAAAAGAAGTTTTAATAAATCATTGAATCGTGGCGATAAAATGGCACCAATGAGCAACGAAGCTAAATTAGAATTAATAAATCACTGGAATATGTTAGCAGCTAGACACACCCCGCCAATATATATGTATTGGCTATAATTTAAACAAGGAGAGTAAAATGAAGACACTACGCGAAGTATTAAATGAACTAGCTGTTATTTCAACAAGTTCATCAGGCAAAAAGCAAATCAATGAAGATGCACGTCAAGCGACAGTTCAATATATCACAAAGATGAAAGAAGCTTTTGGCGATATGGAAAATGGCGTTGAAGCAGATGAAGCTCCGGCAGATACAGGCTATGGCGCTCCAGAAGATGCAGCACCAGAAGAAGAAAAGACAGTCGAAGAACGTCTCGCTGCTTTGGAAGAAGAAGTTGCATCATTGAAAGCAAAGCTAGAAGGCGAAGAAGGCGAAGAAGCTCCTGCTGAAAAAGAAAAAGCAAGCAAAAATCCGTTCGCTTAATTTATTATGTTTATCAACTCTGAAATCTGAAGAAGGAGCGCAGCCGCATCTTCTTCACTTTTTAGATATATGGTAAAGTGTTGATTATTCGTAGTTAAAAATTTCTTTTTAAACGTTTCGGCATTATCTGGAAGTTCATAATCATTTTGAAAATAAAATGATATTATTTCTTGTATGATTTTTTCCATTTGATGTAACTTTGGCGTAAAATTTATAGATACCGTCATAGTACCATGCTTCGCCATATACAATGCATGAATATAAAAATCTGTATTATCTTTGACTGTATAATTGTTTAACGATGCTCGTATATATTTCTCACGTTCTGCTTCATGCTGAATTTCTGTAACATACATAGTATCTTTAAATCGAAATTCATATCCTGAAAACCCCATGTTATATTGCATATGCATCGGAAAATCTATTCTAATATAGTCGATATTTTCTCTTAAACTATATTTGTTAATAATTTTAGTAGCGTAGTCTGTGGCATACAAAGTCATCGAATACGGGAATTCTATGAGTCTTGGATCTGGTTCGGGTTCAGTTGTTGGAGAACAACCGATTGTAGTATTTGAATTAAACAAAGGAAATATAGGAAATATAGCCATAAAAATCTCTCATCTAAATGATCATCTATATAATAGATGATAAAATAAGGTTAGTCAACTACAAGATTGTACCTAATTCTTTGCTAGTAACATAGAAGTTTAATTCGGCTGCCATTGCTTCATCCTTAACATAAAATTCAATGGCAAAATTTTTGTATTGACAGAAGTTATTTTGAAATTCTTCACTGTGAATTTGATATTCATGACTTTTATAAAACATCGTAACTTCTTTTAATAGTTCGTGTTCTTTATTAAATTTTGGTCGAATTGTTATATAAAATTTATTTTCGTCGGTAAAAGATATAATACCCATTTGCTTTTTATCGATTTTATCAAATGCTATTGCTGCTCTACTATCATCAGTTAATGCATATCCTATTTTATTGAAGTCGTCTCTTAAATTTTTAGTTTTGAAAAATATCATACCTCCATCAAATTCATAGTCTGTGCCCAATTGTATTTTTAGTTGGTCTAATAAATCATATGTTAATGAATATGAATTTGAACCTTTATGATCTGGTAGATATATAAAATGCGTTATGTACGGATACTCTTTTATAAGATCATTGTATCTTGACGAATTTGCAGTAGGACCAGAATAAAATCTAGACTGCCCAGAAGAGCCAATATAAGGCTCGATTTCCTCGTCGATTAGCATCAATATCAACGCACGAAAAAGTTTAATTATCATTTTTAACCTAGTTTATATTAACTTTATATAGTATTTAAAATATATCAGAAACCATAAATACTAGTATGAAAATATCAGAACTCTTAAATGAAGCCGAAGGTCACGACCAACTGTTCACATCATGTGTTAAACCACATAAAGAACGTACAGAAGCACCTATTATGCCAAAGGCAAAAGTGCGCGTCCCAGATATAAATTACACGCCAGGTAAAGAAGCATTAGAAAAAGCATACGATGAAACCGAAGATTTTACCAAGACTCATATTCCAAATCAAAAAGATTGATTGACATATTATTAAATTTGCTGTCTAATAGTGTATTAGTAACTGTTAGAGGAATATAGCATGGCAAGTCCCACCAAAGATACCAATCAAAACTATAATACTTTAGATTCACGCGGCATTTATCTCTTTTTCGACGGATTTCACCCAACATCAGCTAAACAAGTGTGTCACTGGATATTAGAAAAAAATATCAATCCGGGCGATCTGAAGCATTTAACTTTAGTTATTAATAGTCCTGGTGGTTCTGTGGTAGATGCGTTTGCAATTATCGACATCATGAACGGGTCACATTTACCAGTCCATACGATTGGACTTGGAGAAATCTGCTCGGCTGGATTCGCCACTTTTATTAATGGCGCAAAAGGCCATAGAATTCTGACGCCAAATACAACGATTATGAGTCATCAATTTTCATGGGGTTCGCGTGGCAAAGAACATGATTTGATCTCACATCAAAAAGAAGTTGGATTACTCGGCGACAGAATGATCACGCATTATAAAAAGTGTACTGGATTAACCGAAAAGGTTATTCGTGAAAAGTTATTGCCGTCGAGTGATGTTTGGCTTAGTAGCAATGAAGCTAAGAAGCTAGGCGTATGCGACAAGATTATGGAATTTTCTCCGAAGTAATATAAGTCATAATTGAAAAAGCCGAGACAAAAATCTCGGCTTTTTCTTTGATCCTTTACAATCAAATTTATTTGTTATATAATTTCAAAATATCAGAAATAATAGGATGTCTCTGAACATCTTCTTTTTGAAATTCTATAAGCGCAATACCGTCAATATGTGAACTCTTAAATCTATCGATAAAATCTTTAAGACCATCCGACTGTTTATCTTTTTGTTCGATATCGCCAGTGATTAACAATTTAGTTCCTTCACCAATTCTAGTAAGAACTGCCAACATACTATTTGGCGTAGTTCCCTGCGCCTCATCGACAATCACGATAGCATTTTTAAAGGTTCTGCCACGAATAAAACATATCGGGCATATTTCTACAATCTCTTCTTTTATAAGATATTCTAGTTCCGATTTAGAAAAATGTTCTAGCATAATATCCGTAATAGGTTTAATCCATGGCGCAAGTTTTTCTAAAATATCACCGGGTAGATAACCAAGATCATTGTCATCGACCGCAACATTTGGACGAGTGATAACAATTTTGTCAACAAGCCCATTTTTAAGTTGCTGCATCGCCCATTTTGTAGCAATGTAACTTTTACCAGTACCTGCTGGTCCAGAACCAAATATAATATGCATGTCTGGATTGTTTAGCGCAGCAAGATATTCGTGCTGTTTTTCGGTTCTTGGCTGTATAAAGATACTCTTTGCTTCTTTATAATTTGTTTTTTCGGCATAATGCGACGGACTCTTGGTACTTTGACTTTGACCACGATTGCCATTTTTATTTTTTTCGCGTCTTGTATCTCTGCGATTACTACGGTTAGCACGAGCCATTAACTTCTCCTGACGTTTTAACTCTCTAGAGGACATGTAATCAACTTCAATATGAAGCGGATGCCATGACGTATCTAGATTGTCGGGGTTTAAAACAGTTGAATTTATATCAAAAATTTGATTTTGAGGAAGGACATTGTCTGGTAAATTAGAATTCTTTTTATTCATCACACTATCGATTACCTTTATACAGTGGGTTTCGATTTACTAATAGTATTTATGTTTTAACCTTGATAATAGTTAATTTTGTCGGATGATACCCTCCTGAAAGATTGATATAAATAGTATGTTAAGCTTACTACGATGGTAGTTAATTTTCAAGGAATACTTCATGGCAACAGTAGATAAAGTTAGAGATCCATTAGTTTCGGAGTACTATGACAACAGTGTTATGCTTGACACCGCATTGGCAGTGGATGGTTTCTTAGAAGATATCGCGTGTATTTACCCGTATTCCGGATGGTTCGACGGAGAAGTTGTAGCTGGACCGTCTGTTAAAAAGTATTGGGTTACGATAGTTTTAAAGTTTGATTATGATAATATGCCAGATCCAGCAGGCGCTAAAGTTTTGAGCAAACTCGGATGCAAAGTTTTTTATAAACAATTCAAACAAAAAGTCGGCGTTAAAGTAGTCGGCCCACAAGATTTAGATGTACGGCATCGTCCAAAAACTACGGTTGAACCATGCTGGATTGTTAAGATTGTTATTCCGAAAAAGTTTATCGAAAACGAAGAATTAAAAGGGATGGACGAGCTAGATCAAGAAATCGATATCGATCAAGTAGAAGATACATTGAATAATGGCGGCGAAAATTCTGCGATGGTAGATAATCAACAAATCACGCCAGAAACTGGACAAGCACCTAAAGTAGCACCACAACAACCGGGAATGCCAGCACAGCCTGGTAATCTAGCTGCTCCTGGATTGGGAATTACGCAATGATAGAGATTATCAAAGAAGGTCTGTTCGAGGGAGATTTGCAAGGATTAATTCTTCCGGTGGTTAGTTTGTACGAGTACGATGCAAAAATTGAACCGTCGGCAATCGTCCTAGCATTTTATGCAAAGCATGTCGAGGCAGCAGAAGACTTATCTATCTTTATTGAAAAAAGCGCAATCGATGCAGTTCTTGATACTGAAGTTTCCGCAGCCCCAAACGAAAACGGCGTCTATCTAGTTTTTATAGAACTATCTAAAGACATTTCCGCTAAAACAGTCATGGATATTATCGAGTTGTGCGAGCATCTTTGTGATGTTGATAACTGGAAATTTACCGCATATAAACTATCAAAAGAATATGACCTCAACCTAAAGAACATCTCGACATATCTTGCAGCAATCAATGCCGGTAAGTTGGCATAAAATATTTTTGTTTTTACGTTAACTCTGTCCCAAAATAAATTCAGCTTCATCAGCTTCATCCACAAAGCAAACAGTATATTCATTATACTGATCGCATATCTTTCTAATGCTAACGTCATTTAAATCTTTTATCTTCTCGACATTTAAAGTAATCCACGTCAAATCTTTTAATTTAACAAATCCATTAACGATGGGCAAGTTATCGAGACGAACATAAGTTGCTTTAGGCATAGCAGGAACTACTTTAATGAGGGGCAAGTTATAGAGACTAACACTAGTTGCTTTAGGCATAGCAGGAACTACTTTTACGAGCGGCAAGTTATAGAGACGAACATAAGTTGCTTTAGGCATAGCAGGAACTACTTTAATGAGGGGCAAGTTATCGAGACGAACAACAGTAGCTTTAGGCATAGCAGGAACTACTTTTACGAGCGGCAAGTTATTGAGACTAACACCAGTAGCTTTAGCAAACCAGCCTTTAGCTAGTGCTTCTTCGAAGTTCTCGTTGTTAATTTTGAATGTCATAGATAGATCATATCATATCTAGGTCAGATGTCAACTACAAATGCAAATTAAATTTGACATTATAGTTACTTTTTAGTTAAGATAAGAAATCTTACATAGGAGATTGTCATGAGTTTAGGATCATTTTTTAGCGGAGTTTTTTCAACGGCTGGAACAGCAGTCGGTGGATTCTTCTCAACAGTTAAAACATATATTATGGTAGCGGTAGTTGTGATTATGGTAATCATGGCAGGCGTCATTTATTGGCAGTATTCGCAAAATCAATTGCTAGTTGTAAATGCAGCACAGCTTAAAGATGCTCTCGCACAAGAAAAAAATAGTTTTGACCAATTGAAGAAAGATTCCGATGCTTTGGTTAAGAATCTTCAAGATTTGCAAAATAAAGAAAATCAAATTCAGCATCAGAATGATTTGTTAGAGCAGAAGATCCGCAGTTATGATTTTCAGGGTAATGCAATTAAAAATCATGATAAGACAGAAAAAACTATCAATGATGAAACTGATAAGTTGTTAAAGGGCTTTGAACATCTTAGCGATCCAAATAATTTATCGGCGCCGATTGATCCGCCAGCAAAGATTTCTGCGCCAAAGAAGGGAAAATAATATGAAAAAATTTCTTACGCTCACTGCATTAGTATTGCTATCTGGATGTTCAACACCAATTCAAGTTGATAATCTAAACAGCCAGCCGCCATTATTTCAACCTGCAATGCCAGCGCAGATTGTTACAGTTCCTGTGAAATGGACCGTACTGACTCAGAAGCAAATCCAGCTTTTAGCGCAACAGAACAATCCGAATGTCGTCTACTATTCTTTGGATCCAAATAATTTCCAGAACTTGGCTGTTAACTTAGCAGAAATTCAACGATATATTCAGGATGAAAAGATTGTGATTTTGGCATATGGCCAATATTACGGTGGATTAATGGCGCAAAAAAACATGACTAACAAGTAATGTTTAGACATGAATTATTACCAAGTTCTTGGCGTTAATAAAACTGCATCAGTAGATGAGATTAAATCTGCTTATCGTAAGTTAGCACTGCAATATCACCCGGATAAAAATCCAAATAATCCAGGCGCAGAAGCTAAGTTTAAAGAAATTTCTGCTGCGTATGATATTCTTAAAGACCCGGATAAAAAATCTCACTACGATTACTCTCTGCAAAATCCAAATCATAATACATCGGCAAATTATTCTCACAGATATACCCATGTTCCCGAGGATGTTCTTAGGGATATATTTCCCGATGGAATGTTCGACGCATTCTTTCGTGGCGCACAACCACGCCAGCAGCAACAACCACAAAAAAATAAAGATACGCATATAAGTTTAGGAGTGACGATTAAAGAAGCATTTATCGGAACCGAGAAATTAGCGTATGTAAAAGAAGGCACCCAAACCAAGACGTTATCTATCCAAATTCCAAAGGGCGTAAGAACCGGAACAAAATTGCGTTTAGCAGGTCAAGCACCGAGACAAAATTTAAATCTTCCGGCAGGAGATTTGATCGTGCATCTAACAATTCAACAACAAACTGACATGGCTGTTGTAGAAAATAATCTAGTTAGTATAATTGAAATATCTCCTATCGATGCAATAATCGGCGCAAAAGTAGAATATAAAAATATCGATGATGAAATTTTAGAAATTGACATACCAGAAGGAACACGTCACACTAGTTATGTTACAGTGCCTAATAAAGGAATGCCGATTATGAATTCAGATGAACGCGGAGATTTATTATTACAGGTTCAAACACCACCATTAAAAGACTTACCACAAAAGCTGAAGAATAAGTTGAAAAAAATTAACGAAGAAGTAAAAAATAATAATAAATAATTAGAACAATTAGTTAGTGGGTAATACTTTGAAAATTCAAACCTTAATTGACCTGACAGTAGATCGCGCAAAAAAAGAAAATGCCGAACACGTATTGGCGGAACATCTTGCGTGTGAACTTTTATTAATACCAGAAATTCAAACAGCGTTGATAAGCTTTGGTTTAAAAGACATCGAAAAAGCATTATATGAATTAGAAAATTACACACGTAAGTCTGCAGGTCATTTTTCTTCTGATCCAGTATCATCAAACGTTTTCGAAATTATTATCAAACGTTCTATTGCGCAAGCTTTACTTGAAAGCAAGAAGACGCCCACAGATACCGACGTGCTTTATTCTCTATTGAGAGAATCAGATTCAACAGCCGTAAAAATCCTAAAGAAACAAGGTTTAAATGTTGATACGCTTTTGTCGTTTCATCAGGGAAGTCAAGTAGCTACTGTTCCTAAAGAAAAAGCAAAGGACTCAAGTTCGCTCTATGATAAATCTAAGAATTTAAGAACGTCTAAAGAAGCCGAATCAAAAGCAGCACCGACAAAAAATCTCGAAACATTTACGGAAAATTTTGTGCAAGCAGCAAAAACCGGCAGCTTTATGCCATGCATCGGACGCGAACTCGAAATAGATAAGATTATTCACACGCTAACAAGAAAAACAAAAAATTCTATCATTCTAGTAGGACCGCCAGGCGTAGGTAAAACTACAATCGTCGAGGGACTAGCTCAAAGAATAGTCGATGGTCAAGTACCAGATGTTCTCAAAGATTTGAAAATTTATTATCTTGACGTGAATAATATTATCGCCGGGGCAAAGCATCACGGTAGTTTCGAAGAAAGAATAAAAAATATCATCGACGAAATGCAAATGGTAGGCAATGCAGTTTTATTCATCGATGAAATGCAAACTATTATGGGGGTCGGCGGTAGTGGCAATTTAGATTTGGCGACGATTTTAAAAACTGCAATATCCCGCGGTAGAATTAAATTGATTGGTTGCGTAACAGAAGAAGATTATAGAAAGCATCTGGATAAAGATCGCGCAGTAACTAGACGATTTTTTAGAATAGATGTTCCGGAACCGTCAGAAGATGAAGCCAAGAAAATCTTAAAGGGTCTCGTCCCGTCGCTCGAAAAGCATTATAATTTAAAGATTAATGATACGGCTGTTAATACTGCAGTAGAACTATCAGCTAAATTTATTTTCGATAAGTATCTGCCAGATAAAGCCCTTGATCTTCTTGATTCTGCCATAGCAAAGACAAAGATTAATTACAAAGGTAAAAAAGCATTAATTATTAGCGATGAGCATGTAGCGAAAGAAATAACTAACTTTACGAAAATTCCAGAAGTTATTCTATCGGAAAATGAAAAGACTAGATTAGTTAATTTACGTGAACGCCTCGCAGAAAAAATCTTCGGACAAGAAGCAGCAATTGATAAAGTCGTGAAGGCAATTTATGTTTCTAAATCTGGATTAAGAACTAATGATAAGACCGTTGCGAATTTATTATTCCAAGGACCTACTGCATCGGGTAAAACACAACTAGCAAAAGAAATTGCGACTAACATGGGTTTGGAATTAGTACGATTTGATTTGTCGGCGTATCAAGATAAGTTTACATTATCCGCACTGATCGGATCGCCACCAGGCTATGTTGGATATGGCGATGGTAAAGCCGGCGAAGGATTGTTAGTCACGGCAATCGAACGTAATCCTTCCTGTGTATTACTCCTAGATGAAGTCGAAAAAGCGCATCCTGATATTTTGAATATTCTTTTACAAGTTATGGATTATGGCGTACTAGCATCAGCAAGTGGACGTACAGTAAACTGCAAAAATATTATTCTTGTCATGACTTCAAATATTGGCGCAGAAGTAGAAGAAAAAAATCGTATCGGCTTTAATCCATCCGCAGAAGATAATTCGGATAAATTCGGAGAAGAATTAAAGAAGTTTTTTAGACCAGAGTTTAGATCGCGTCTTGATGCCGTAGTTAAATTTAATAAACTCGGACATGCCCAGATTGAACTAGTCGTTAAGAAGTTCTTTGCTGAATTAGCTGCTACTATGAAGAAAAATGAAATTACGATAACACTCTCTGATAAAGCATTGCAATACTTGACTGATAAATCCTATAGGTCTGCTTCTGGCGCACGTATAGTCGAAACGCTTATTGCAGAAGAAATTAAAACAAAACTCGCAGAAATTCTTATCCATACGATCAAACCAAAGTCGAAATACTTGGTTGATTTCGACGGCGCAGCAATTATAATCCTATAAACTTTGTCTAATAATAAATTCAGCTTCATCAGCTTCATCCACAAAGCAAACAGTATATTCATTATACTGATCGCATATCTTTCTAATGCTAACGTCATTTAAATCTTTTATCTTCTCGACATTTAAAGTAATCCACGTC
>Ga0265322_10000448_pt1 | contig 16461 bp, 14 predicted proteins | sample 41222metaG_FD_193584 | JGI IMG/M metagenome (GOLD analysis project Ga0265322, IMG submission 193584) | Rhizosphere microbial communities from Carex aquatilis grown in University of Washington, Seatle, WA, United States - 4-12-22 metaG | ecosystem: Host-associated > Plants > Roots > Rhizosphere...
AATTAGTCAAAACGGAAATAAAAATTGCTTTTATTCCTACTGCTGCAAATGAAAATGGTGGAGATAAGGATTGGCTTAATGAAAATCTAAATGAATGCAGAAAACTAGGCCCTGTTGAAGTAGCCGATATTTCTTTGGATAAAAAAGAATGGTTGCCGGAGTTGGAGAGAGCAAATGTAATTCTTGTTGGCGGAGGAGATACTGCTTATTTGATGAATTGGATTTTGAAATCTGGATTAGCTAATGAATTTCCAAGATTACTAAAAAGAAGAGCTTATGTCGGAATTAGTGCCGGAAGTCTTGTACTGAGCAAAGAGATACAGGGGAAGTCTGAGCGTTTGTATGGAGATGAAACAGAAAATCCGCCGAATGGATTAGGTTATATAAATTTTCAAATCAGGCCTCATTTGAATTCGCCTTATTTCCCAAAAATTAGAGATAAGAATTTAAGAGAACTTTCAAAAAATTTGGTTGGAGATTTGTATGCCCTAGATGATAACTCCGGAGTATTATATGACGATGGGAAAATAGAAGTTATCTCTGAAGGTCATTGGATAAAATATTCTAAATTATGAGCCCTGCTTGTATCTTCCTCTTTTCTCTACTATATTGAATCTTTCCAAAATTCTATTGGCATCTTTGTAATTCTTCGAATAGCCTTCTTTTACAGAATTAAACATTGTTTCTCCTTTGTTTGCGAATCCTGCTTCAAATGCTTCTCGAATAAGATGCAAATCAACTGCTTTATCTTCAACTTTTGGACTTATGAAGCCCAAACCGAAGTCTATGAAATAAATATCTTCCAAATTATTTTCATCAACATGCAGAATCATGTTTGAGGTAGTCAAATCACCATGTATAATATTTGCTTCATGAAGTTTTGCAATGTTCTCCCCGATTTTCTCACATATTTCTTTTTGTTTTTTTGAAGAAAATTTATCAAGATTGCCGGAAAGTCTTTTTCCTTCAATTGCCTGCATGATTATTTCTTTCTTGTTTTCGTTAACTTTCAGAACCTGCGGGACAGAAATTACTTTTGAAGCCCGCTCAAGAAGCTTGGCTTCATTTCGTGTGCGAAGTTTTCTTATCTTTTCATCAAGCTCTTTTAATCGGTATGACTTCTCGATTCTCTTTTTTGTTACTTCTTTGCCTTGCTGAGTTATTATTGCCTCTGCGCCCTGACTAAGAATTTCTGACATTATTACTTCAATACAATTTTATTTTTTTCTATTTCAATCTCTCTTCTTTTCCATGGAACATTCATGACGATGAAAGATACGACCATTCCGAAATCAACTACAAGACAATATTTGCAGAAAGCATGAAGAACAAATTTTTGCAAATAAAGGAAATAGAATGAAATCATCGCTCCAAAAAATACTCCCAGATTGATTATTGATTTTTTATGTTTATGAGGCTTTCTGATATGAGAATAAACCATAAGAGACATTAAGCTGAATATTATAATTCCAAAATAACTGTTTTCTATTCCAAAGGTTTTGGCATAAACTGATGTTTGAACTGTATTGCAACCTTCAAGCTGTGTGCAAATAAGTGGCAGGGGGATAACTGAGAGAAGAATCGAGCATATTAATGCAATTATGAAAATAGTAAGAAGTATTCTATATTTTAGGTCCCGTATAATCTTCATTTTAAATTCTCCTTCCTTTCTTTCCGAATTTCTTCATCATCTTCTGCAATTGCTTTTGATTTATTCCTCCTGAAAAATCTGCAGACTCTTTTATCATGCTGCTTAAAGCATCATATTGTTTTAACAATGAACGTACATCACTTGTATTTACACCCGCACCTTTGGCAATTCTTGCTATCCTTGAAGTTTCTTTTCTTATCAATTCAGGATTCTCTCTTTCTTGAAGCGTCATTGATTTTAAAATATGCTCCCATTTTGCAATCTTCTGCTGCTGATTTTCCATCATGCCTTCAGGAATTTTTGCATTTGACAATCCTGGAATCATTGATTTTATTTTATCAAAGCCACCAAGGGAATTCATAGACTTAGTCTGTTCAATAATATCGCTTAAAGTTAATTTTCCTTCTTCTAATCTTTTCTGAATCTGATTTTGCTTTCCTTCATCCGTTACGGAACGAACTTTCTCAATGAGCGCTTCCAAATCTCCCATTCCAAGAAGTCTCGATAAGAAAGATTCGGGATTGAATTCTTCAATATCATTTATCTTTTCTCCTGTTGCTATAAAATAGACGGGGGCTTTTGTTTCTGCACATGCAGTCAAAGCTCCGCCTCCTTTTGCTGTAGAATCCATCCTTGTGATTATTACTCCTGAGATATTGATTGCTTCCTTGAATTGCGAAGCCTGCTGCTTGGCTGCCTGCCCTATATCTGCAGGCATTACAAGAATTGTTTCTGTTGGAGCAATTTCTTTGTTTAAAGCTTTTAATTCCTTAATTAATTCATCATCCAGCGTATGCCTTCCTGCTGTATCGACAATTATCAAATCGAATTTCTCGAGTTTTTTTTCTTTCTCCAATTTTTTCCAGATTTTTACGGCATTCTTTTCATCTTTGTCAATAAAATACGATAGATTGTTCTTTTCAGCGAGCTGCTGCAATTGCTCTGATGCTGCTGGACGGTGAACATCTAGTCCAATCAATGCAACTTTCTTTCCTCTTTTTGCAAAATAATTTCCAATCTTTGCAGAAGTAGTAGTTTTACCTGCACCATACAATCCTAAAAGCAGAATTCTATTTTCTTTTCCGAGCGTTAATTGTTTGTATTCTCCAAGCAAGCCGAGAAGTTCATCATGAAGAGCTTTTATGAGGTGCTCTTTTTTATCTATTCCTTTAATCCTTTCATCAAAAGCGATTTTCTTTAGTTTATCGCTTAATTCTTTAACCAAATGAATATTCACGTCAGCTTCAATCAATGCTCTTTGCAGGTCTCTTAATATAGAGTCTACTACATTCTTATCGAGAAAAATTGCATTTGTTATTCTGTTTGTGGCTTTTTTCAATACTTCTCCAAGACGTTCTAGCATAAAAATAGAAGCAGAATAAGGATTATTAAATTTTGGGTTTATCTGAGAACAAGGTTTTTCTTGAAATGTTCTTCTGTAATTTTCCAAACTGCAAATGCAATGAAAAGCGCACCAATTAAATCAATACTATAATGCCCTCTACTCAAAATCATAGATGCAACTTCTATTATCAAAAGAATCAAGAAATAAATCTTCCAATTTTTGGATTTGTCTTTTAGTGCAAATAAAAAGAAAAGGAACACTGTTCCGATATGCCCGCTTGGAAACATTCCTCCATTAGGCAGGAAAGCTAAATTCAGACCGGGAATGGGGTGGGGATTTCCTAGAGGGGTTAAGTAAATGAATGCGGCTCTTAGCAGATTATAAATTCCGATAACGACAGCATAAAAAGGAAAGTTCTTTATTCTCTTTTTAGAGAACATAAAAAACAAAAATGAAACTACTGAAAGGATAAGAATTATATCTGCAAGCCATAGAATATTTATGAAAGGAGTATAGTTAAATAAAAAATCTTGGGCAACAGGAAGATTTGGATAAACTTTATACAAATTTATATCAGCAAAAGAGGCCACAGCCATAGAAAAAATAAAGAAAGCAAGTGCAAGGCTAACAATCACCCATCTCTTTTTCATATCTTCTCTACAATTTGAAACTTTAAAAATTATAGGCCTGAACTTAGATAAATTATTATTCTTTAATCAATAAAATAAATTTTATTTTAGTGCCCCTAAAAAATAATACAACCATTCTTTTCAGATTTTTATTTTCAAGATTATTTTTTATTTTTATTAATATCGTCGGAAAAAAGAATAATTGAATCTTCTCAAATTATCCAAAGATTTATAAATATAAACTTTCTATTTATGAAATGAAAAAGAAAAGAGGGATGCTCGTGCCATTGTTGGTACTTGCTGGACTCTTAGTATTGGCTGGTGTTTATCTCTTATTCATTGCTCCTTCTGTTGTTATAGTTCCTCCACAGAAAATTGCGGTTCTAGTTCCTATTGTAAAAACTCCGGTTCCTGCTGTTCTTTTTGTTGGAGTAACTCAAGTTAATCCTTTGGGTGCCGCAACAGGACAGGTACTTAGCAATAACGTTATTGTAACCTTTAGTGAAGCAATGGATCCTGCAACAATTAATGCGAGCACATTCCAAGTAAGAGGACCAGGTAACATAACTATACCGGGGAATTATACTTCTGATACGACCGGAAAGATTTGGACATTTAATCCAACATCTAATTTTCAATATAGTTCATCATATAATATGACGATTACTACTGGCGTTAAGGGGAGTACTGGTGATTCCTTGCCCGAGAATTTTGTTTGGGGCTTTGCAACTAGTAATTCGCCAGCTTCACGTACTGGAGGAGTAAGTGGAGGTAGTGGGGGAGGATCTTCTGGAGGAAGCGCTGCACCGGTAATTCCGCCTGTCGGAACGGGTTCACTTTTATCACCTGTAAATCTTGGAAATGCTACTGGTTTCGCTCTTTTAGGGGGTACTGGAATCTCTGATACTGTTCCGGCATCTTCTGCTATCGTTGGAAATGTTGGAGTAAGTCCTGCTGCTGGTTCATTTATAACAGGCGTATCATGCACAAAAGTGGCTGGAACAATCTATGAAACAAATACAGGATATACTGGTGGTTTTGATTCAAACGCAACTTGTGCTGCAGGTACTGGAGCTAATATCACTTTGGTAAACAATGCAGTGGCTGATGAATTGACTGCATATAATACTGCTAGAGGATTATCAAATCCTACTGCTACAGAACTATATACTGGGAATCTTGGTGGACAGACATTAACGCCAGGACTTTACAAATGGAGCACTGCTGTAACAATACCCACAAGTGTAACTCTTGATTGCCAAGGTAATACCAGTGCAGTTTTCGTATTCCAAATAGCACAAACTCTTGTTGTCAGCAATGGTCAAAGTGTAAATTTGATTGGTAGTTGCCAAGCTAAGAACATTTTCTGGGAAGTCGATACGCAAACAACACTTGGAACTACATCTGTTTTCAATGGAAATATCCTTAGTGGAACAGCAGTAGTGATAAATAGCGGTGCAACATTGAATGGAAGAGCATTTGCACAGAGTGCGGTTACATTAAGCGGTAATGCAGTAACAAAGCCGATTTAAATTGATGATTGATAAAAATGAACAAAAGAGGTCAGTCTGGTTGGTTAGTTTGGGCGGTAATTTTTTTGATTATAGCAATAGTTGCTGCAATATTTGGATTTGGAATCATCTCCGGGGTTTCGTATACGATTGCTAAATGGTTGGCAATAATCTTTGTTGTTTTATTTATAATCTCAGTAATAGCTGGTGTAATTAAAAGAGCTTAAATTTTAGTTATATAATCGGATCTTTATTATAAACCTAATTTTTCAAGAAACTTATCTTTATCGAAAGGTTCTATATCAGAATATTCCTGTCCGGTTCCAATAAATAAAATTGGTTTTTTTGTTATGTAACCGACGGAAAGTGCAGTTCCGCCCTTTTCATCAATATCCGCCTTTGATAAGATTATTCCATCTATTCCAATATTTTCGTTGAATGTCTTTGCTTGTTCCGTTGCATCATTTCCGGTTATTGATTCTCCTATGAATATTTTCAAATTTGGATGACAAACTTTAGAAATCTTTTCCATTTCTTTTATAAGATTCTTTTCGGTATGCATTCTTCCTGCCGTGTCTATTAAAACACAATCTATCCCGTTTTTTTTGGCATAATTTATTGCATCAAATCCTACTGAAGCAGGATCAGAGCCATACTCATGGGCAATAACGTTTATTCCGATTCTTTTTCCATGTTCTTTTAATTGCTCAATTGAAGCGGCACGGAAAGTGTCTGCTGCAGCCATTACGCTGCTGATATGCCTGCCTTTCAGCATTTCTGCAATCTTCGCTATAGTTGTGGTTTTTCCGCTCCCATTAATCCCAAAAAAGAGAATTACGCATGGCTTGCTCTCTCTTATCCTATCCAGAAAATTAAATGGATTTATCAGAATTTCTGAAACGCTATCTTTTATTATTTCACGAATCTGTCCCTCAACCTCTTTTTTCAGAAGCTCTTTTCCGACTAATTCCTTTCGCAATTTATTTGTTATTTTATCTACCACTTCAAATGCAACATTATTTTCAAGAAGGAGATTTTCCAATTCATCTTTATAAGAATCAAATTCCTCGTCGGAAATTTTTACTTTTCCCGCTTTTTCTTTTATTTTCTGGAAAAAACTTTTTGGAAGATCTTTTTTATTTTCTTCTTCTAATTCATCAATATTCTCTTTTAATTTCTCAAAGTCCGGCTCAAATTTTTCTAATGCTACCCCATATTTCATAGGCATTTGAACTTCAATTTTCTTTTTTGCTAACTTTTTAGGAGAAGTCTTCTTTATTGACTTTGGTTTTTCTTCTATTTTTTGACTATTTGAGATCTTTTCAGTCCATTGCTTTAATTTTTCTTTTAAAAACTTGAACATGTTAAAATTGACAAGGATTTGGATTATTAAATCCTTCCGTATTTGTCAGAAAATCTTTTTTCATCATGCTCATCAAAAGTTCCGAAAGAGATTTCTATTAATTGAACTTTTTTATTCGTCGCAATTATTCTATGTTTCTCATTTTTTCTAACGTGCACGAAATCACCATTTTTCACTTTGAATTTTTTATTTCCAACTTCAACTTTTCCATTGCTTAAGAAATACCAATCTTCAGTTCTCTTTTTATGAGCTTGAAGACTTATTTCCTGCTTTGGAAACAGAGTAAGAACCTTGATGGTACACTTTTCATTGAGAGCAAATTGCTTGAAATTCCCCCAGGGCCTCTTCACTTCTTTCATTGACTATTACAATGAAAAAATCTTTATAAAGTTTGACACTTTTCGTAATTAATGAAAGGGGTTTTCGTAATTCTTGACGGCATGGGTGATTTGCCTTCTGATGTTTTAGAAGACAAAACTCCGCTTGAAGTTGCTGAGACTCCCAACTTGAATTTTCTTGCTACAAGAGGGGAAATGGGCTACTTGTACTCTGTAAGGCCTGGATTTGTTCCTGAGTCGGATGAGGCAATTGTTTCTATCTTTGGTAATGAGTTGATTTCAAGTTCAAGAGGGCAATTGGAAGCAAAAGGAGCAGGCATAACTCTTGTGCATGGAGACTTGGCCTTTAGGGTGAACTTTGCAACGATTGATTCTCTAATTGGAAAAAATATTATTGACCGAAGAGCAGGAAGAACTCTTACAAATACAGAAGCTGAAGGACTCGCTAAATCTTTGAACAAGATAATTCTTCCATGCAAATTTATTTTCAAGCCAACGATACAACACAGAGCAGCCTTAGTTTTCAAGGGGGGATTCTCTGACAATATCTCTGAAAATGATCCTACATATTTTGAAGGACAAGCTAAGACTTCAGACAAGATAATTCCGATTATGCCTTTAGATGATGATGAAAATGCACAATACGCAGCTAATATTGTAAATGAGTTCCTTGACAAGGCTTTTGAAGTTCTTGATAAGCATCCTATAAATGAGGCAAGAAGAAAAAAAGGATTATTGCCCGCAAATTATTTGCTGATTCGGGGCCCCGGAATTGATATTCCAAAATTAAAATTATATCCTAAATGGCTTTCCGTTGCCTACATGCCTCTTGAAAAAGGATTTTCGCAATTTAGCGGAATGAAAGTTTTTTCTTTTGATTATCCCAAACTGAAAGGTTTAGATGTTTATGAAAATCTTACTGAAGGCTTGAAGAGAGCATGCAGTTTTTCAATCAAAGTTCTAAAGAGGAACAAAAATAAATTTGATTATGCTTATGTTCACATAAAAGAAACCGATTTGCCAGGGCATGATAATAAACCCATGGAGAAAATTGCCATGTTAGAATATCTTGACAAGACTTTGTTCAAATTTCTAAGAGAATTTGCTCCTCCAAATAATATTAAAGTTGTTGTCACGGCGGACCATTCTACCCCCTGCAAGTTGAAGAAGCATTCGGCGGATCCTGTGCCTGTTTTATTCTATAACCAATCTCTTCCAAAAATTGAAAAGAAATTTTCATTCAAGGGAAAACAAAACATGGACAGCAAAATTGCCGGAAAGAAATTTTCAGAAAGAGAGGCAAGAAAAGGGAATTTAGGCAGAATGACGGGCGGAGAAATGCTGGAAAAAGTAGGTTTTTTGAAATAGCAAAGCACCAAGGTTCTTTGCTTAATCTCCTTTTAGGGTACAAATTCTTAAAAACACAGACACTTTTTTAGAAAGATGATTACTTATAATGAGATATATGAATCTGCCAAAAAGGAAAGATATTCAGAACAATTGCAGGTTCTGCCCAAAAATTTTATCTCAAGTGTCGCCGAATACCTCAAGGAAAAGAAAGTTATGTCCTCCAAGGAAGATGATGCTTTCTCTGACATGATAACCAAGACAAAAAAGCAATTTGAAACGGCTGTTGTTCTCTTTAATGAACTTAAAAGGATTAGGAGAAAGAAGATTTTGAATCTTGTCCTCATTGCTTCGGAAACGGGCATATCCAAGAGAGATTTTGAGAACATGCTTGACTTTGAAAAAGAACTTTTTGAAGAGCTGATGAAATGCATTGATGCCTCTGACAAGAAATTCAACGGGTTGTTTAATGGGGCTAAAAATGATGCGTTGAAAAATGATATGGTGGTTTTTAAGATTGATGTTGAAGAATTTCTCGGACCTGATGGGGAAATGATGGGCGGCTTCAAAAAAGGACAAATTGCAAATTTGCCTCACCAAATTGCAAGAATTCTTGTTGAAGACGAAAAGGCAGAAAAAGTGGAAGAACAATAAATTTATATTTTGAAGGATAGTTATTAATTTATGAGAGATATACCAAGAATAATTACCGGGATTTTATTTGTTCTTTTAAGTTTAAGTTCTGTTTTACTCGTGTTTATTACTCAAAGTAATTATTTCATATTAGTAACAAGTATTATACTATTAATTTTGGGAATTGTTATTTTATCAAACAAAGCAGAAAACAAAATTGCGGGGAACGAAAAAGAGATAATAACAAAAAACATTATTGTTACAACTATGAATGATATACCTGGAAGAAAAGTCAAAAAGATTCTTGGAGTTGTCCGGGGAAATACGGTTAGAAGCAGGAATATTGGAAGAGACATCATGGCGGGATTCAAGACTATTGTTGGCGGTGAAATTGGAACTTTCACAGAATTGGTAAATCAATCCCGAGACGAGGCTTATAATAGAATGGTTCACAAGGCAATTGACTTGGGTGCGGATGGGATAATTGCTATGAGATTTGATGCTTCATCCGTATTAAAGAATACTTCTGAAATTCTGGCTTATGGGACCGCAGTTAAGCTGGACTAAAGCCTCTAGAGGGATTCGAACCCCCGACCCCCAGTTTACAAAACTGATGCTCTGCCACTGAGCTATAGAGGCATGAAAAAATAAGGGGATGGTTAGTTTAAAAGATTTCTTATTCAGCTGTTGTTTCAGAAACAAGCGACTTTTTGACTTCAAGAATTCTTATCTCGCATGCTGACAAAGGATAAATCTTTTTTAACTTAAGACTAAGATTTTTCTGAATCTGGTTTTTCAGCATTTCTTCAAAGATTGTCTCTGCTCTTTTGTCTTTCATTTCATTTGTCAATTCTTCTTTTGCTTTGTTTCTCAAAGCTTTTCTTATTGACTTGTGGACTTTCCTTCTTGTTATCATGAAAGGCTTAACTCTTAATTGAGCATCTTTGCAATCAATCAAGAAAGAATCTTCAACATAATCTGTTCCCCTTCTAACAACTCTGCTTAATGAGGAATGTATTGTCTCAATCTTAGTAGGAAATGCGACAAATTTGTTATCCTGCTTTCTTACTTTCAAATAAAGTATTACATTTTTTCCCTTGAGAAGTCTTGTTAGATCATACTTGATTGTTTTTCCGTCAATTTCTTCTGGTTCAAATGCAAGCAAATGGGTTTCCTTTCTAATCAAAGGGACTTCAACTTCAAAAAATCTTTTTTTCCTTTTTGCTTGCGCCATTATTCTTGTACCTGCTTTCCTGCTCTTATTCCTTTCTTTTGGTATTTGGATTTACCGCATACAGAACAAGTATACATTATATTTGTTTTTTTAGTTGTTTTGGACTTTCTTTTGAATTTTGTAACTGCTGGCTTGGAACCCCATTTTCCTTTATTGCCTATACCCACACCCTTTCCTCTTAATTTAGCTCTATTAATTGAACCTCTTGTCAGGGTTCCTCTCTTTGCTCCTGTAGAAACTAACTTAACTTTCTGTTCAGTTTGCTTCTTGCAATGAGGACAATATCTTTTAGTTTTCTTTGGGATTTTCATTCTATTTAATGATGAAAATTTAGGTTTTTAAAACTTGTTGAATAGTAAAAATGGTCCCACGTAGATGGGAACCTCCAGTGGGTTCTTCACAATTTCAGCAACCATGCGTGAAATGGTCCCACGCAGAATCGGACTGCGGTCTTGTCCACGTCAAGGACATGTCTTAGCCACTGGACTATGGGACCATAAGGACAACCTAACGGTTTTCTTTATCAAACTTTCCCTTAAGATTGGGTCACGCTCGATAGCAACATAAAATATTTAAATCTGAACGTTTAATAACTTTTATGATGAAGTCCTCGAAGTTGGTGTTTTTTTTAGTCTATTTAATTTTTGGATTATATCTCATAGTTTATGGTCTTAATCTTATTGGTGTTAATCTCCTTGTTCTTCCTGATTTTTTTGCAGGCATTAACAAATGGGTAATACTTCTCGGAGGAATTTTGGTAATTCTCGGCGGAATTAATCAGCTGAGGTTGAGTAAATATTCGTATTAACACTAAATTTATATATCTCTCTCTCATCTTTGTCTCATGGATTTTAAAAGGGTGAAAAGTCTAAATCTTATTTCGAAAAGAGCTCACTTAGGTTCACTCTACAATTCTTTTTCAAAAAATCGTAAAGGACAAGTCACCATTTTTATCATAATAGCAATTGTTATCATTGCGGCTGTCGCAGCATTTTTTATTTTTAGAAGCAATCTTTCTCCAACAACACAAATTCCTCAAGAATTTCAACCAGCATACAACACTTTTTTATCTTGTCTTCAAAATAATCTTCAATCTGGGATAAGCATTCTCGAAAGTCAGGGTGGTTACATTTACCTCCCTCAATTTGAACCTGGTTCTTTATACTCTCCCTTCTCTTCGCAACTTAATTTTTTAGGAAATCCAATTCCTTACTGGTTTTATGTTTCGGGTAATAATATTGCAAAACAACAAGTTCCTTCTCAATCTTTAATGCAAACTCAACTTGCACAATATGTGAATCAAGTTGCAAGAAACTGCGATTTTGGTTCATTTACCGACCAGAACTTTTTAATTCAAATGGGAAATCCTACTGCAAGCATTGCAATAAATCCGGACCAAGTTCAATTAACCCTTAATATGGACCTTAGCTTGAATCGAGGAAATGATAGTGCTGTTGTGAATGTGCATAAGATTACAGTAAACTCTGAATTAGGAAATTTATACAAATCTGCACTAATTTTGTACAATTACGAACAAACAAATTACTTCCTGGAAAATTATACTGTTGATGTTTTGAGAAATTACGCTCCTGTTGACGGAGTTCAGTTTACCTGCTCACCTCTGACATGGAATGCAAATGATATCGTTGCGAATCTTAGTCAGGCGATACAAGATAATATAATGTCCTTAAGGACGGGCAATGATGTTAATTATTTCTCCGTGCATGTTCCCGTACAGAATGTAAGATTCATTACTGCACCAAATTGGCCAAGTGATTATGAAATAAATCCAACACAGGGGAATTTATTATTGGCGCAACCAATCGGAAATCAGCAAGGACTTGGAATTTTGGGATTCTGTTATGTGCCCTATCACTTTGTTTATGATGTTAAGTACCCTGTTCTTGCAACTATTTCGAACAATGGGGAAACTTTCCAATTCCCAATGGCTGTAATTGTTTCTGGAAACCTTCCAAGAAACTCATTAAATGGAACGGCAGCTTCGACAACCGCGCCTGTTTTATGCCAAAATGAGAATACACCTATAAGTGTAAATGTGTTTGACTTGAACTCAAATCCGGTCAATGCAAATATTTCTTACGAATGCTTCGGCGAGACCTGCAATATTGGACAGACTTCCTCCGGAGTTTTAAATGGTCAATTCCCTCAATGCGAAAATGGTTATGTAGTTGCATCTGCAAATGGATATTCGACAGAAAGGTCTTTGTTCACGACGACACAATCCGGAAGCGTGAGCATAATATTGAACAAACTTCATAACGAATTAATTGATTTAAGGTTAGATGGAGCAGAGTATAGTGGAAATGCACTTATTACTTTTACCTCTTCTGAAGGGGCTCAGACAGTGGTTTATCCGCAGCAAACCAGTGTTCAATTGAGTCAAGCAGATTATACTGTTCAGGTTTACATTTACAGAAATACTTCAGTTACCATTGGAGCAACAACATCACAACAGTGCGTTAATGTTGCAAGTTCTGGAATTGCAGGCGCTTTGGGAGCAACACAGCAACAATGCTTTAACATAAACATTCCTGCACAAGTTATTTCGAATGCTTTGGCAGGCGGCGGACAAGCCGAACAATTCATCCTTGATTCCGATCTTCAGAATTCTAACACAATCGAGATTGATGCATCCTCTTTGCCTATTCCAACAAGTCTGACACAATTGCAAAATAATTATCTTTCATTCGCGAATAAAACTATTGGATTAACTCTAAAGAATGCATAAAATGAAAAATTTGTTTTTAACCGGGATTTTCTTATTTGTAATTATCTCTTTTATTGGATTGTCCCTGGCAGATACTATTTCAACACCGCAGATTTCCGCATTCAGCAGCATATTAACTCCCACTTCAGATTTCAATAGTTCAATGTGCCAGCAAGGACAAGATTTTATTGTTCAAGTTTCACCTACCGGTTGCACTCCTGCAGTTGTGCGAAGCGATTTGCTTTCACAGCAAGATGTTCCTGTTTTCTGCCCTCTTGTTGCAACTCAAACCAATCCTCTTATCAATATCAACTCGATACAAGGAATTTCTTTTACAGGAAATTACTCTCAGTATGTAAACACAATTGGATTTTATCCTGCTCAAGCTGCATTAAATCTTAACGGGCAAACACAAAATAACTATCCTGTTTTGAGCAATATCGGATATGTTGTTATAGATTTGAAGCAAATCAAGAATGAATCTTCAATGCCTGATTTTGTGACCGGAAACTTGACTGCAAAGTTAAATTACAATGCGCAAAATATTTTTGGTGTGGGGGATACAAATTTTTATCTTCCACAGATGAGTGATTCAGACTGGCAGACACAATCAGGACAATATGGATTCTGGAATAATAAAGGATTCTTGCGAGCAACAAATATTCAAGGAAATAGTGCAACAATACAAATTTACGACGGCAATTTGAATCCTACTTCAACTCTAGATCTTCAAGTTGGGCAATCTTCAAACGCACTTTCAATCTCAGGATTTTCACTTTGTTCTGCAACAATGCAGGTAAAATTAAACAGCCTTCAAAATGCTGACACGATGGTAAAATTAAATATCAATGGAAATATTGTCGGAGTGGTTAAAGGTCAAACTTTCCTTAATAATCAATGTCAGGTAACAAATATTATTCAGCAGGGATTAGCACAAGATGCACAGATAAGTTGCCATACCGATGCAGGACAACAAACTTTTGACTTGAGAGTTTCACCAAAAGTTACATTGACCATAAATGGACAAAAAGGAGATTATAGTCTTGGAAGCTATCTGTATACTGAAAATGGAAAATCTGTTTATCTTGGGTATGTGGGAACAATCGGCGGGCCTGGCGGATTTAGTTTAGGAAACTATCCTTTAAAGCAAGATTTAAGCAACTTAGCAATTTTCCTTGTGGCTATTCCTGATTCTGCTCAATTACACACACCTTTGACGAATGACCAGCTATCTTCAATGGCAAGCTGGGTACAAAGCGGTTCACAGCAATGGCAACCAGGAACCAGCAAATTTATTGATATTCTCTCTCAAATTGGAAATACAATTATCGGGGCTGGAAATTCTGTTTTAAGAGCAATCATTTCGGGACAGGATTGGACGATTATAACCTATGGGCATAGCCCTTATTCTTCCGATATTGGTCCTGCTTCCGATTCAACTAATTTTTATAATTCAGCACCAAATATTGTAAAGATTAACGGATTTTCACAAGGGCAAGATGCTACTTTAAACTCTCAAATTCTCTCGGCTTATCAAAATGCAACAAGTGATTATCAAACAGTTTTGAATACTTACGCAAGTGAAACATATCCTTCGAATGCCCAGGCAACTTTAGGTGAACAGGCATTGTACGAACAGTTGGTTCTTGCAAACAGTCTAGGCGAAAAAAATACCTTATTTACTTTGTGCAATACTTTTAATTCAAGATATCCTCATCCAAGTTCAGGGGAAGATTTGAGCTTCTGCAATGATGCTTACTCTCTTTCCAGTCAGTCTGATGCAAACAAATACGTTTCAATAAACGGGCAATCCTATTTGTTAACAATCAATAATATTTATTCTCCGACCTACTCTGATTTTGGAGCACAAGTTTCAATAAGATATCCAAATGGAACCACTGCTGCTTTCTCTTTAATAAAAGATCAGCCTGTTTATATAAACCAAAGTTCAAATGATTACATACAACTTAGTGGGCTAAATAATGGAGGAAATATTGGCGGAAATGGAACAGCTACAATAAAAAGCAATTTCAATCAAATTACCTTAAATGAAAATGCCCCAACGCCTATGGGAAGCTATCTTCTAACTTTGACTCAAATTAATTTGAAACAATTTGTACAGGTATCTGTTACACCTACAATAAGCAATGCCGGTTCTTCCACTAATTTCTCATTCAGTATTGGAATTGAAAAGAGTGCCGTGCAATTAACCCCCGACGAGATTAATGCTAAGATTGCAGCTACGAATGCAACTATTGCCCAATTGGAGAGCATAGACAACACCACTGGAAATCTTGTGAATACTCTCAGTACCACTTGCCAATATACTGGGCTGGCTTTATTTGCTAAGAGTTTCATAAATAACATGGGCGGGCAGGGAATTGCAAGACAAATGGCAATGAGCGGAGCAGGTGGATGGTATAATAAATGTTCTGCACTTGTGACTCAAGGAAAATATTCGACGCAGGACCAATGTCTTTTACAGAATTCAGATCAAATTGATACTGATGTAACCCAGCTCAATACTTATATCAATAATCAGAATACTCAGATAGAAAGTGCACAACAGCCTTATACCACTTCAAATTCATTATTGGGGGTTTCTAGTTCTTTATTCGGTTCAAATGTCAATACAAATCAATTCATGAATCAAACTTACATACCTCAGGTGGATACTGCACTTACATCGCTTCCTGCAAATACGTGTCCCACAATTTCAAACCCAACGAGTTTGGTTTCAACCACTAATTATCAGAATAATGATTATACTCTCACTGATGCAAGAAATTTGCAACTTTACTCAACAATCCTGAGCTCTTCAACTTCAAGTGATACTTTGAAGGCGGTTGCACAGCAGGGAGCCTGTTCAACTTTGACAAATATACAAACTAATTCAAAAACGCAGCAGCAAATAGCTGCTCTTTCACAAGCAACTGGGATTAATTCTGCATATGTAATTGCTACACAAAAAGACCAAGTTCCTCTTTCAGTAATTCAATCTCAAATTCAGAAGTTCAGCGATGTTTCCTCAAAATATAGTCTTGGTGCAGGAGTAAGTATTGATCCAAATTCCAATGTTGCTACCGTTACAGATTCAAGTTTTAGTAAGGATTATTTGTTGACTTACAATAATGCAGGAATAGTCACTGCGACTTATCTGATTGGTGCAAATAATCAACTTACCCTCTACAGCCCCGGCACCACCTCCGGACAGCAGCCAAATCCAAATACCTTCAATATAATCTTCAAAATTGTTTCTGCTAATACTTACAGCAACCAATACAAGAATAATCAAGGTTCTTCGTTTCCTGAAGTTCAATACTTTGAAACCGCACCATATCAGGGAATGCCTGCAATCGTTCCATTTGATTTGAAGAATGGATGGTATGCTGCTACAGAACAATTAGTGCCTACTGGCGGTGCAACAGCTACTGCTTCATATACTGCTGCAGGGCAAGTTCAGAGTTTCTTTTTATGCAATGTCGGCCCTAATGGAATTGAAGAATTTAGTAGCTCTGGAACCGGAGATGACCAATGCATGGGGATTAATCAGGCTACCACACCAACAGGAACTTTTGCTGGACTTGATGCTTCCACAACACAGAAATTAGCTACTACTGCCGCTAATGCTTTAGCACAAGCCGCGAGAACGAGAGCAAATAATCCTAGTCTGGCTACAATC
>Ga0265322_10000453_pt1 | contig 16418 bp, 10 predicted proteins | sample 41222metaG_FD_193584 | JGI IMG/M metagenome (GOLD analysis project Ga0265322, IMG submission 193584) | Rhizosphere microbial communities from Carex aquatilis grown in University of Washington, Seatle, WA, United States - 4-12-22 metaG | ecosystem: Host-associated > Plants > Roots > Rhizosphere...
CCGTATACGTATTCCGTTTTGAACGGAACTTTGCCGAATGGTTTATCGCTGACATCCGGTGGGATTTTTTCTGGAACACCGTTAAATGTCGGTGTTGCAAATTTTAAAGTCGGGGCGATTTATTCCAATGGATGTTTTGACAGCATTGCGTATAGTGTCAATATCGATACGCTCATCCCGCCATCGAATCCGTCAGCAATCGGCGTGGCCATGCCTGATACTGTTTCTATGGGTGATTCGGTATCGTTTTTAGTTACTGTCCGTCCCGGTTTGAATCCGATGAGCAGTGGAATTACCGTCAACGGAAATTTATCATCGATAAGCGGTTCATCATCACAAATATTTTTTAATGATGGAACTCATGGCGATGCAATTGCCGGTGACAGTATTTATTCATTGAAAACGATTGTCGATACCGGAATTGTTACCGGATGGAAATCAATTCCGATAATTATTACGGACGCGCAATTGCGAAGAGACTCGATTGCCGTTCAATTGAAGATTCGACCGCCCTGTCAGCCGATAACAATTCTTCCTTCACAATTATCCGGCGGATTGGTAAATTCTGCGTATGCGGAAACGTTATCGTCTGCCGGCGGGTCCGGTCCGTTAACGTATGGAATTTCTGCCGGGCTGTTGCCGACAGGAATTTCGCTGTCGCCGACCGGAATTCTGTCGGGAACACCGTCGGTGTCCGGAGTAAAAATTTTTACGGTAACAGGGACAGATTCCAATGACTGTAGCGGATCGAGAATCGATACGATCGTTGTTCAGGAACCGTCCGGAATTCTTGTGAATGTTCCCATTGGTGCACAATGGAATATGCTTTCTAATCCGTTGACCGTTGAAAATGATTCTGCCCAAATTTTATTTCCGACAAAAATCAGCAATGCATTCGGTTACAATGGTAGCGGTTATTTCATCAGCAATCAGATTGTCAACGGCGCAGGATACTGGATGAAATTCGGAGCCGATCAAACCGTTCCTTTGATTGGTACGAATAAATCGGTCGATACCATCCCAATTACTTCCGGATGGAATCTTATCGGATCGATTTCGACGAAGATTCCTGTTACTTCTCTCTTGCCGATTGGGACGACGATTCGCTCTCAGACTTTCGGCTACAGTTCCGGCTATCATCCGACGGATACGATCTATCCCGGACTGGGATACTGGATCAAATGCGATTCGGCGGGAAAATGTGTGTTGCAAAATTCCGGACCGATAGCGCTCTTACGATCGGGAAAAATCCAGCAAACCGACCTTTCATCTTTAAATCGATTGGTATTGAAGGATTCGAAAGGATTCAACCAGACATTGTATTTCGGTTCGAACGGCAAGATTGTTTCCGATTCCGATCTGTTTGCGTTACCGCCTGTTCCACCCGACGGCAATCCCGATATTCGCTTTGCTTCACAACGAACGGCTGAATTTATTCCGGATCATCTTCAGAGCAAAACGGATATTCCTATTGAATTACATTCGCTTAATTATCCTCTGACGGTCGAATGGATGATTCTAAAGAATGGTCGTGAGCAATTTCATTTGCAGGAAACCGCAAATTCGTCCGGCGGAAAAGAATTAACCGGAACCGGAAGCATGACTGTGGCGTCATCGAATACCGGAAGTCTTTTGTTGCGCATGGAAGACGTCTCGCAATTGCCGAAAGCATTTGCGCTTCACCAGAATTATCCGAATCCATTCAATCCGACTACCACGATCAGTTTCGATGTTCCGGAACGATCGCTGGTTTCGATTTCCATATACAATACGCTTGGCGAACGCGTTGCAACGGTGCTGAACAATGCCGCATTCGATCAGGGCGAGCAGACGGTGGAATTCAATGCGAGCGCAATTTCATCGGGGATCTATTTTTACCGCATGACTGCTATCGCACAAAAAGGAAACGGCGCGGCTTTTACCGATGTGAAGAAAATGTTGTTGTTGAAATAAGGTTTTATGTGTTGAAGATTTCCAAGAAGTAAATGATGGTCTTTGCGAGGGACGAAGTCCCGAAGCAATCTGACTACTCGGGGAAACTTCAGCGGATGAGATTGCTTCGCTCCGCTCGCAAAGACAAGAAGTTGTAATGTGTGGTCAGGTCTTTCGTTGTTTGATGGAGCCCACTTGAGAAGTGGACTCCACCTATCGTCTTTGGCAAACACCTGACGCCACAGTCCGTTTGCATCCTCAAAAATAAATCTGTATATTGAAACAGGAAAACGATTACATACCTTTAATTCGATCCTGAGAGGTCGGAAAGGAATTTAAAATGGTTTTGAATGCAATTTTTCAGCAAACCTCCACCCTGATGCAGGGTTTGGAGGTTTTTTCGTTTTGGTGCAGCGATGAATATTAAATCCCGTCTGATCGATCACCAAGGATTTCAACGTACCTTGACGCGCCTCGCTCATGAAATCCTGGAATTGAATAAAGGTTCCGAAACGATCGCGCTCGTCGGCATCCGGACGCGTGGAGAATTTCTTGCACGCCGGCTTGCCGAAAAAATTCAGGAGATCGAACATCGCGAACTGCAGGTCGGATTTTTGGATATCACGCTTTACCGTGACGATCTTCGCGGCAAATTGAACCAGCCGATCCTCAAAGGAACAGACATCATGTTCGATATTGCCGGAAAGAATATCATCCTGATCGATGATGTGTTGTATACCGGCCGAACGGTGCGTGCCGCGCTCGATGCGTTGATCGATCTTGGCAGACCGGCAACGATTCAGCTTGCCGTGCTGGTTGACCGCGGACATCGTGAACTCCCGATTAAAGCCGACTTCATCGGAAAAAATTGTCCGACATCACCCAACGAAGAAGTCCGGGTGTTAATGCAAGAAATCGACGGTGAAGATGCAGTTGTGCTCGTCGAGAAAGGACGGGCGTGATGGCATTGGCAAGTCGTCATCTTCTCGGTCTTGAAGGAATGTCGAAGCAGGACATCCAATTGATTCTGGATACCGCAACATCATTCCGCGAAATACTCGATCGTCCGATTAAAAAAGTTCCGACATTGCAGGGGAAAACGATCGTCAACCTTTTTTTTGAAAGCTCCACACGAACACGCACGTCGTTCGAGCTTGCCGAACGCCGGCTTTCCGCCGATGTGGTTAATTTTTCTGCCGAAGCGAGCAGTGTCCGCAAAGGCGAATCGCTGAAAGATACCGTTCGCAATCTTGAGATGATGAAGATCGATATGGTCGTGATCCGGCATGCGGCTGCTGGAGCCGCTCATTTTCTTTCAAGAGTGATTGATGCCAATATTATCAACGCCGGTGATGGATCGCATGAACATCCGACACAGGCGTTACTCGATATGTACACCTTGCGCGAAAAACTTGGAGCGATTGAAGGTCATCATGTCTGCATCGTCGGCGATATTTCACACAGCAGAGTTGCGTTGTCGAATATTTACGGATTGCAAACGATGGGAGCGCGGGTTTCTGTGTGCGGACCTAAAACATTAATTCCTCGATGTATCGATCAACTTGGCGTTCAGGTGTATTACAATATTGACGATGCGATACGCGATGCCGATGTGTTAAATGTTCTTCGCATTCAAAATGAACGGCATGGCGGCACGTTATTCCCGACGACACGTGAGTATCGTCGGTATTTCGGAGTGACACGCGAACGGCTCGAGGCATCGAAAAAGAAAATTCTCATCATGCATCCCGGTCCGATTAACCGCGATGTAGAACTTTCGGCCGATGTTGCCGACGGTGAGCAGTCGGTTATCCTTCAGCAGGTATTGAATGGCGTTGCCATCCGCATGTCCATTCTCTATTTACTCGGAACGCATACTTAATTTTTTTATTTTTGATTTTTAACTTTTGAATTACCCATGAAAATATTATTGAAAAACGGTAGAATCATCGATCCAATATTAAATCTGGACCGTGTTGCCGATATATTCATTAATGATGGAATGATAGAAAAGATCGGCGGACAAATTCCATCATCAAAAAATATGGAAGTGATCGATCTCGACGGCAAAATCATCTCTCCGGGATTCATCGATATGCATGTCCATTTACGCGAACCGGGGTTCGAACATAAAGAAACGATTGAAACCGGATGTAGTTCCGCCGCCGCGGGAGGATTTACCGCGGTCTGTTGCATGCCGAATACCAATCCTGCGATTGATGATGCTTCCGTTGTTCGCCAGATTATCGAGCAGTCACAAAAAGTTCATCACGGCATAGTGGATGTCTATCCTATTGCCGCGGTGACGAAAGATCGGAAGGGAAAAGAGCTTGCCCCGATGCTTGAGTTGGCGGAAGCGGGTGCTGTTGCATTTACCGACGACGGTGCACCGGTTGCCGGCAGTGAAATGATGCGCCGTGCTTTAGAATATGCCGCGATGATCGGGAAACCGATTATCCAACATGCTGAAGAAATTGACATGACGAAAGGCGGCGTCATGAATGAAGGATTCGTCTCAACAGCACTTGGTATGCCGGCAATGCCTTCTGTCGCGGAAGATATCATGATTGCGCGTGATATAAGTCTGGCGGAATATTCAAATGCATCGTATCACGTTGCACACATCAGCACGGCACACGCGGTCGATCTTGTTCGAACGGCAAAGGCAAGAAAGCTTGCCGTAACATGCGAAGTAACGCCTCATCATTTTTCGTTGACGGATGAAGCAGTTAGGTCATTTGATACGAATACAAAAATGAATCCGCCACTACGGACGCGTGATGATGTGGAAGCGATGAAAGAAGGATTGCGCAACGGCACGATCGACGTCATTGCAACGGATCATGCGCCTCATTCGTTCGATGAAAAACAGGTCGAATATTTGTATGCTCCGTTCGGCATTGTCGGACTTGAAACTGCCATCGGTCTTTCCATTAAAGAATTGGTGGTACCGGGGATTATTTCTCTCGTTCAACTTATTCAAAAGTTATCGACCAACCCGCGTAACATTTTACATCTTCCTGCGGTGACGATTGCGGAAGGTGAGCATGCGAACCTCACGCTGCTCGATCCGAAAAAAGAATGGATTGTCGATGTCGGGTCATTCAAATCGAAATCAAAAAACTCTCCGTTCCATGGATGGAAGCTTACGGGAAAAGCCGTCGGTATTGTCAATCATGGACGCATCATTCTGGTTTAATGAAATTCGAATGTCTTAATTATCCCACAGTCGGACGGAGTTTTTGGCTCTACCGGTTTTCAATTTTCTGAATTAAATCGGATTTTAAACATTTTATGCGATGTTTATTGGCATGAGTCTTGCCTTTCAATCGATGATCTGAAATTTTTTAAGTCATTTCTAACGTTTGTTTTTCATTCTTGAATGAAGTAATTTGGATTCACGACGATGAAATCACATACCAGAATATTTCTTTTTTGTACTCTCATTTTTCTTTCGGGCGGAAAGTTGTTATCGAAGAATTTGCCCTTGCCGTTATCAGCACTGGGGAACGAAGAACAAACCAATGATTCGACGAAATATCCGCAGGGGAAATCCCGAGGCACGCTCGAACATATTATTCGGCAAATTCAAGATGCAGTCAATGGTGGCGACGTCCGGTTATTTTCCGGCCATTTTGCCAAACAGATTTTTGTCAGTCTCGGGGAAAATGAAAACGGATATTTCAGCGCGAACCAGGCAACGCTTGTGCTGCAGGATTATTTTTCGTCGAAACGGAATGTCAAGTTCAATTTTTCCACTTCCGACTTGAACAGTGAAACGCCGTATGCGACCGGCGGCGGTACATATTTTCTGCGCGGAACGATTCGTCATTTCCAGATTTACATATCGTTTGTCTTCGCGGATGGACGCTGGGTGATTACGCAATTTAATGTCTATTGATTTCGAAGGAACCATCCTTGTATCATCTTGTGCGTAACACCACGGTGCGCAAAATTATCGTTTCACTGATCGCTTTTCTTTTTCTCCTTCTGCTGGTTACTTACATTGCAGAATATATCGTTGCCGGGTATATCGGAGCACATGAACAGGAAATTCTGACAGAAGAATGTTCCACGATTCAAACCGATATCCGGCAAACGTTCGACGCCTATCAACAGGAAACACTTCAGCGGTTGCATGCACTTGCCAATGACGGAAAACTTCAGCACGTCCTGGTCGATCAAAATGAAAACAACGCCTCTGAAATTTTTGAAATGTTACACGACCGGAAGTCCGGGGATATTTCCCTGGAGGTTTATGATGCTAAAAAAACTCTGATCGGATGGAACGGCACAGAGGGCTCCACTCTTGCGGATTCTTTATTCGGTGAACGTGAGCGTTCCTGCATTCTGCAGGGGCCGATTTATTCTTATTTTGTGATCGTCATTCCGCTTGTTGAAAATCACCAGGCCATAGGATATCTTGCCGGCAAACGACTCTTCGATGTGAATTATCCGATCAATAACCGTTTCATTACGAACAGTGCATTTACTTCGACATTTTTAAATCGTGTGCCGTATGCAATGACGTTCGATTTTTCGAATGATGCACCGCAAAGCTCCGATTCGACGGTGATGAGCGTACCGTTTCAAGACATTGCCGGACATGTTATGGGTTTCGGTTATGTCTCGAATCCGACAATACCTGTGAAAATTGAAGAATCGAAAGAAGAATACCGCACGGTTGAACGTTCCCTGGAAGCTACTATTTCGGCGTGCTTACTTATTATCATGATCGTCTTTGCCGGCCAAATTTCATCATTGTTCCGAAAAGGGATACTGCTGACTGCCGGATTATGGATTTTCCGGTATTTCCTGGTGGCGATCGATTTTCCTTCTGCTGTTGTTCATTCCGATCTGTTCGATCCGAAATATTTTGCGTCACCGTTCGGATTCGGTTTGGCATCCTCACTTGGCGAAATGTTGTTGACTGCCGCGATCCTTTGCTTGAATGTCATTGTTCTCGTGCAATGGTACACTCATTTACCACGTTGGGAGAATGACCAAGAACATGTTCTTTCAATCGGGGAAAAAATTCTTCGAATCGTTTGGATCGCAATCATCATCACCATAATTCTTTTTATGCTCCGCGGTTTTGTGGCTCTTGTGAACAGCGCCGTGGTTGATTCTTCCTTGCCGTACAACGATCCGACGACGATTTTACCTTCGATTCCTCTCGCATCGATGCTGATTACTCTTTTGCTCGCATCATTTTCATTGGTGCTGGCTTCGATTGTATTGCTTATTCATGTATTGAAATTATTGAGATCCATCCTTCGATTCAGTTCGATGGGAATCTATTTCTGCCTCTGTTGTATTTTGATCTTTGCAAGTATGTTATTCGGTATGATGGAAAGCGTTCCACTGCTCGGCCAAATTCCGAGATTATGTTGCATACTGATCGGCTACGGTTTCGCTATTTTCATGATAAGAAAATGGCAGCCGAAACGATTAACGATCAACATCGTCGTGATGATTGTCGTCGTATCGATAGGCCTGCTCATTCCGCTTCTCGACAATAAACTTCATGACCTGGATCGGAATCGTGTTGAATTGTTAGCGCAGGATATTATTCGACCGGAAGACAACTGGCTGGCATTTCTGCTCAACCAATCTCTGGATGAACTTTCCGGAATAGTTGCCAGCCGGCTGTTGGAATCCGGCGATCCGCAGGATATCGAAAAGATGGCATTTACCGGATGGGCAAAAAGTATGTTGAGCAGGGAAGGGAATAATTGCTCTGTGACCTACGTGAATCGCAACGGCGAAATCGTCAGCGATTTTCATATCGGTATTCCCCCGCACCGTATGGCTGAACATGCCGTCGGCATCAGCACGAACGGCCGGGTGATCCATCGCGGAGTCAAAACACAAAACGGTGAAAACGTACAATGGTATACCGGTTATTCGCCGATCCACAATGCCGACAGTTCGACAATTGGAGGTGTGTGGGTGGAAATTTCCGGCGGGAGAAACGGGTTTCTCCGCGGAGAACAATCCACGATTCTCCGGAACAGTTCCGATAATGATCAAAATCAATTTCGACCGATGACGTACTCCGAATATTTTCAGGGCAAATTGATTTCTTCGACGGACGACCGGTTTCCTCTTGATCGCCCGTTGCCTGCGGATCTTGATCGCAGCGGTACGTGGATTAACGAAACGATCGAAGGGAAGGACTACGATTCATATTATTTCCGTGATCCGAACGGCGGAGGTACATCGTGGTTCTCCGTCAGTCTCGAATCGCTCGGCGTTCAATGGCATTTCAATACATTTCTCCGCTATATTATTTTTTACTTTTTTTTCACCGGCATCGGTCTTGCCGTGTACGGCATCGTCCGGTTTGCGCGGGGAAGAAACGTGCACAGTACCGTTCGGATGAAGTTATTGCTGGCATTCGTCGTTGTGTCATTGATACCGGTCGTCATTCTTGCCTATTATAACCGCCAATATGCCCGGGAACAGATCGACGTATTGACGAACCGGCAGTTGAGCGACCAGACCTCCGTTATCGTTGCTGAAATTCAGCATACGCTCGGGCTCAACATTCCGATAGCGCTTGAACAATTGACGGATGAACAGTGTGCAGGAATTGCCAATGATGTGAATACGAATTTTAATGTGTATTTCCGTCACGAATTACAGGCGAGCAGTAAGCCGGAAATATTTTCGGCGGAACTTCTTGATACGCGGCTCGGGGCTGAAGCATGTATGAATCTTTTCTTTAAGAAAAAAAGTTTTTATTCGGAATATCAATCCATCGGACTGTTCCGGTATGTTGTTGGATACCGCCCCATTGTCGCTCAGAACGGAACGGTCATCGGAGCGATTGCCGTCCCGACACTGTTTCGCCAAACCGATATCGATGAGGAATTGACACGCCGTAACGTGTTTTTGTACGGAACGTATGCGTTTGCTTTTTTCCTTGCCATGATCGTCGGAACGATTTTTGCGAATCAAATTTCACGGCCGATCCGGAGATTACGTGAGGCGACGAAGCGGCTGTCGCGCGGTGAGATGACTGCTGAACTGCATTCCGGAAAAAGCGACGAGCTCGGACAACTGGAATCCGCTTTCAAAGAAATGGTCTCCGACCTCCGGCAATCCCAGGAACAGATCGTGAAGAATGAGCGCGAGCTTGCGTGGAAAGAAATGGCAAAACAGGTAGCTCATGAAATCAAAAATCCCTTGACGCCGATGAAACTTTCCATGCAACATCTGCGGCAGGCGTATCAGGATCAGGTAAAAGATTTTTCAGCGATTCTTCAACAGGTATCGACGACGATACTGGATCAGATTGAAACGTTAAGCAGGATTGCCTCGGAGTTTTCCAATTTTGCCAGGATGCCGGAACGGAACCTTCAAGTATGCAATGTTCACGCAATTCTTGAAGAGACAAAACAGTTGTTTCAACAGGTTCCGGGAATTACTTTTGTGATGCGAATCGATGCAGCCGAATCTGTCGTTCGTGCCGACCATGAGGAATTACGCCGCGCATTCATCAACATAATCCGAAACGCGTTGCAGGCAATGAACGACCGTGGAACCGTGATCATTCAAACTCATAATGATAACGATCGTATAGTGATCGACATTATCGATGATGGTCCCGGAATTCCGAAAGAAATACAAGCACGATTATTCGAGCCGGCGTTCTCAACGAAAACCGACGGGACCGGGCTCGGACTTGCTATTGTCAAACAAACCGTGAAAGATCTGAATGGCGAAATTTCTTTGGTGAGTGAAATAGGGAAAGGCACAACGGTAACCATGATACTTCCGATCTTCATATCATGATTGTCCATCGATGCAGATAACGAACGAACATACCGTGCCGGTGATCCGATCAAAACTCTTCAGCAAATATCCTGAACTGAAATTCGGGATGAGTACGAGGTTGGGCGGAGTCAGCGAAGGTGATTTCGGGATGAACCTCAGTTTTTCAGTCGGCGACGACGAAGTGAATGTCAAACAGAACCGTCATCGTTTTTTTTATTCTCTTGGAATCGACATTGAAACGCTCGCAATCCCGCGACAGGTTCATGGTGAGGTTGTCCGTGTAGTGGATAGACCCGAGATTTTCGAACAAACCGATGCGCTCGTTACGAACAAGTCCGACATTGGTCTGTGTGTTTCGATTGCAGATTGTCTGCCGATTTTTATTTTTGATCCGGCAACGCTTTCTCTTGCCGCGGTTCATTCCGGATGGCGGGGAAGTTGTGCTCGAATTCTATCAAAAACAATTGCTTTGATGCAGAAAACTTATGGCGCTGATCCGCCGAACTTTATCTGTTATGTCGGTCCCGCTGCTCAGTCGTGTTGTTATGAAGTCGGCGAAGAGGTTGCACAATCCTTTCCTGCAGAATATGTTATCCGAACCGGTTTTCCGAAACCGCATCTTGATCTGCAAAAAATGAATAAGGACATTCTTCTTCAGCATGGAGTTCAGGATACCAACATTGAGGTTGCAGATGAATGCACGATCTGCGGCCGTGAATTGTTGCATTCGTACCGGCGTGACGGTAAGCGTTCCGGCAGGATGATGGCGGTCATTTGTCGTATGAGTCGCCCGGAATCCATTCATTCAGCGTGATTTATGGCATTGTTTTTCGTCGCATAAATTGGTACATTTTTGTTTGGATTCATTAAACTGAGGAAGCGGAAACATGTGTGGAATTGTCGGATATATTGGTCCTAAAAATTCGGTACCGATTTTACTGGAAGGTCTTCGCCGGATGGAATATCGCGGCTACGATTCTGCCGGAATAGCATTGATCAATGAAAACGGTTTGACGATCATCAAAAAAGCAGGTAAAGTTGCCGACCTTGTGAAAGCGATCGGCAACAAGAAATTGTCATCCGGTATCGGTATCGGGCATACGCGGTGGGCGACTCACGGTGAGCCGAACGATGCGAATGCCCATCCGCATTGGGATTGCCATAAAGAAATTGCAATCATTCACAACGGCATCATTGAAAATTATGCTACGCTGAAACGAAAGCTCGAACATGACGGACATGTGATTCGCACGGTGACGGACACGGAAGTGCTCGTTCATTTGATCGAAGAAATGTACAAACGTTCGCATGATCTTTTTACTGCCGTTCGTCAGGCGTTACTCGAAGTGGAAGGAGCGTACGGCATCCTGGTTGTTTCCACGAAAGAGCCGGATAAAATTATTGCGGCGAGAAAAGGAAGTCCGCTGGTCATCGGCGTCGGCGAGAATGAAAATTTAGTTGCATCGGATGCCGCTGCGCTTGTCGATTATACACGCCAGGTCATATATCTTGAAGACGGCGAGGTGGCCTGTTTGACTGCCGATTCGTTGGTAACGAAAACGATTTATGACGAAGAAATCATCAAGGAAGTGGAAGAAATTACGTTCGATCTTGAGCAGATTGAAAAAAAGGGATACGATCATTTCATGCTCAAGGAGATCCACGAACAGCCGGAATCGATTCGCAATTCACTCCGCGGACGTTTGCGGGTGAATGAGGGAACGGCGAAACTCGGCGGTCTGGAATCGGTCATTGATAAATTAGAGAAGACGCAACGTATCCTTATCACGGCGTGTGGTACCTCGTGGCATGCCGCGTTGGTCGGAAAGTATATGATCGAACAGCTTGCCAGAATTCCCGTGGATGTCGATTATGCTTCGGAGTTTCGGTACCGCAACCCGGTGATTCGTCCCGATGATGTCGTTATTGTCATCAGCCAGAGCGGTGAAACTGCCGACACTCTTGCCGCCCTGCGCGAAGCTAAATCGAAAGGGGCAACGGTGATCGGTGTGGTCAATGTTGTCGGTAGTTCTATTGCACGGGAAACCGATGCCGGGGTGTACATTCATGCGGGACCGGAGATCGGGGTTGCATCGACGAAAGCTTTTACGTCGCAGATTTCAGTCCTGTCGTTGATTACGTTGCTGCTTGCCCGCCAGCGCGGAATGGATCAGGAACGCGGTCAAATATTAGCGAACGATCTTCTTTCTCTTCCTGATAAGGTTGCATCCATTTTTAAAGAATCGGATCACATCAAATCGATCGCTGATGAATTCCGCAACGTACAAAATTTTATTTACCTCGGCCGCGGGAGCAATTTCCCGACAGCGCTGGAAGGCGCTCTCAAGCTGAAAGAAATTTCCTACATTCATGCCGAAGGATATCCCGCTGCAGAAATGAAACACGGACCGATCGCATTGATCGATGAAAATATGCCGGTGGTCTTTATCGTTCCGAAAGATACGATCTACGATAAAGTTATCAGCAACATGCAGGAGGTACGGGCCCGGCGCGGAAAAATCATCGCCATTGCCAATGAAGATGATACGGAAATCGATAAACTGTCGGATCATGTGATTAAAGTTCCGCGTACACTGAGTTTCTTCGGACCGATCGTGAATACGATCCCGTTGCAATTGCTGGCATACTACATGGCGGTGACGCGGGGATGTAATGTCGACCAACCGAGGAATCTTGCCAAAAGCGTTACTGTCGAGTGAACTGTTTTTGTTTTCTTATCCAAATTTTCTATCTTTGTTTCGATAGGAAAACGATAATTAAGGAAAGGATGTTGCATGAGTCGTGAACTTCGGTTTAAGCCGACGGAATGGGCGCTTATTTTGGGTGCTTCGAGCGGCTTCGGCGCCGGTTGTGCTGTTGAACTTGCCAGACGCGGCATGAATATTTTCGGCGTTCATCTTGATCGCCAGGCAACGATGCCGGTAGTGAAAGAGACCATCAAGCATATAAATGATGCCGGAGGCAAGGCGGTGTTTTTTAACATCAACGCAGCCGATCCCGTCAAGCGTAACGAAGTTCTCGATGAAATTAAGAAAGAATTCTCTCATCATTCGTCCGACACGATTAAAGTGTTGTTTCATTCATTGGCTTTCGGCACACTGAAACCGTTTATTGCACAAAATCCCGATGACATGATCAATCAAGCGCAGATGGAAATGACTCTCGACGTCATGGCGAACAGTTTCGTGTACTGGACGCAGGGAGTGATGTCCCGCAAGCTAATGAAACGCGGCGGAAGAATTTTTGGTATGACCAGTTCGGGCGGTCATTCTGTTCTTCCTTTTTACGGCGCCGTGTCTGCCGCAAAGGCGGCCCTGGAATCTCATGCCCGCCAGCTTGCAATGGAACTTGGTCCGTACGGTATAACTGCCAATACGATTCTTGCGGGGGTAACGGATACTCCGGCATTGAAAAAAATTCCCGGAGCGGCGGAAATGCTGGCAATAGCGCGTGCGAAGAACCCCCAACTCCGTGCGACCGAACCGGCCGATGTGGCTCATGCGGTTGCGTTACTCTGTCAGGAAGATGCCTATTTTATTTCCGGGAATGTTATCGGTGTCGATGCGGGGGAAGATAAGGTCAGTTTTGTCGGTCAGGAGACTGGGTCGCGGATCGATTGAGATGGTTCCGGTAAAAAAGTGAGGCATGCTCGCGCGAAAATTTAATTGATTTTTCCTCCTGCATTTCGTATATTTGAACCCGTTGCACATTCATTGACTTCGGTTGTACCCCGAGTTTTCTCTCGAGAGCGCGATCGTACAAAATTTCCGAACAAGGAGTTTTTATGGCAAAGACAAAAAAGAAAGCTGCTCCGGCAAAGCGAACCTCGGCAGTTCGCGTCGAACCCAGAGAATTTTCTGTTGCTGATCTTGTGCGCGAGTTAAACTCTTTCAACGTCGATAATTACTGGGATCTCGGCAGGTTTTTAGTCGATAAGGTAATGCCTGTTGCTCGAAAACAGGGAATGTTTGAAGATCAGGTATTGAAGATGGTGTCTGCGCATCCGGGTGTCAAATTCCCGTTTTCGATGTTAAAACAGTGTCAGCAATATTACAGCTATTATCCCGACGTCAAGAAGCGATCTCTTCCGGAAGTCTTCTATTTCGATTTAGCGACGAAGGTCGATGAATCGCGACGGCGCGATCAGTACGAAAAACAGGCAATTGATTATCACTGGACGATTTCCGATCTGCGGAAAAAAATTCATGATGATGAAGTCGCACGCAGAATCGATGAACGCACGAAGTACGGTTTCGATCTCCGTGAAAAAAATGTCTGGATGTTTGAAACGCCCGATCCCCGTTTCGGGAAACCGAATTACAAAGGTCGAATTCCCGGACAGATTGTTGCCAATGCATTGTACTACTACACAAAGTCCGGAGATTATATCGTCGATCCGTTTGCCGGCAGTGGTACGGTTGCCGACATTATCGATACGCTTCCGCATTTTCAAGACAGGAAATATAAATTGTACGATGCCAATCCTCTGGAAGATCGCATCACACACAATAATGTTTTGTTGACCGGCATTCCGGAACAATCGGGAACAGTCGATTATATTTTTCTTGATCCTCCAATGGATTTCACACATCGTGATGCATCGAGTGATTTTGCTGTAAGTCTTGAAGCGACCCGTGCCGATTTCAGTTTGAAGTTTAAAGGAATCGTGCGTGAATGCTCGCGGGTGTTAAAATCCGGTGGCAAAGTTTCGATGGTGATCGAACCGGCATTCTCGGTTACGGAATTCATCGATTTCCCGATTGAGATTACGAAATTATTCAGCGATGCTGGCTTCAAACAGATTGGGAAAGTATATCTCCCGCGACGATCGGGTGAGTCGACCAATCGTTCGAATCAGAATGTTTCCGAAATGCGAGGCATCAGGGCGCTGACATCTGATTGCCGGGAGCTTCTCACATTCCAGAAACAGTAAGCAATATGGACAGGTAGCTCAGATGGTAGAGCAACGGCCTGAAAAGCCGTGTGTCGGCGGTTCAATTCCGCCCCTGTCCACTTCGTTTTCGCCATATTCTAACTCCAGAGTTAACAGCTGTTAACGATTCTGCTAGTGATTTTCTATTTTGGAGGTGACAATATGGCATCATTCCTTAAACGTCCCAGCGGTATCTACTCCCACATTTCATACGTCAATGGTCGGCATGTCTAGGCAAGCCGTTCATCAGTTGTTTCTTATCTTGAATAATCGGTTACGGTAAATGATTTTTGATCCTAAACTCCTTACAGCTGACCACTTTGCTAACTCGCCCCAAGAAGGTTGTTGTGAACTATTATTATTACTGTTCAAGGGGTAATTATTCATGGAATCTGCATAAATACAGATTTTTTTATTTAAAACCTCACTTTTTACTGCCACGGCGGTAAATTTTCATATCATAACAAGCAATGGTAAAATGTAGATAGTACTTATCATAGAATACCGGAAATTAATTGAGAAATTATAACGATAGAAATCTCAGCAATAATTCGCCATTATAGAAAAAAAGCGGCTTCTCTCAAGTGGAACTGGCCAACATATCTGGTGTTGGAAAGACCGTGGTGTTCGACGGGGTAAGGTTTTGGGAATATAATTTCGAAGGAAAGTCTGAAACGATACAATTGCAGGTTCCGGGCGGTGGTACACCTCCTGCAATTTGCAAATCGTAGAAGAAATAGCTACGTTCAAATCGATTTTTGCCTCTAGCTTCTCTTTGTGATGCCAAGAAAAATCCTTACATATCTTATACTTGCAGTGACCTTCTCAGGGTTTTCCCCGTGTCCTGCATTATCTCAACCAAATACCATTCCGCCAAACTCTCCGGCAGTTGTCACTATCCGGAACAAGGCCATTGAGATTCATTATAATAACCGCCTTCTCTTTAGTGGTGTTCTGAGTGTTTCAGCGGATAGCATTCAGTATCACACTCAGGTGTACCGGACCGAAGACAAAATACAGCAGGTTGTATTGCTGACAACCTTGGACGGCAATCAAAGAATTAAAATTTCCGGGAATATTTTCGGAAGTCTACAAGCATTTCCTTGCGAGGCTGACAGACCTAGCCGAGGACCACTGATAGTGAGAAACGTATCAGGATTGAGTCGTAGCCTGCGCAATCGGGCTGTCTATGACCGGCTGGAAGACTGGGTATTCTCGGTGGATGCTCTTCCCAACGTCAGGATTACTCCGAATGAGACAACCAAACAGGAAGAAATTTTTTCCATTGAAATTGAGGGATTCGAAATCATTCTTCGTTTCCGACCGCACTTCTATCAGCAACACCGCGGTCTCAAATTTTTTGAGCCGTGGACATATACTGTCTGGCCTCATTCCGTTGCAGGATGGAGCTCCTGGTTTGCATTTCGCGACGATGTTACGGAAAAGGATATAGATGAAACGGCTGATGTATTTTCTGAGACGATGAAGCCATATGGATTCGACTACATTCAAATGGATGATGGCTATCAGCAAAACAATGGAGCACCAGATCTCTGGCTCAATCCGAATCATAAATTCCCGCATGGTTTGGATTCTCTTGCGCATCATATCAAAAGCAGGGGACTGAAACCCGGCATTTGGACGTCTGTAACCTTCTTCGATAAATCATTTGCCGAGGATCATGCGGAATGGTTTGTCCGCAACGATAGCAATAAACTGGCTCAAGGGAATTGGATCGTGTATCCTGTGG
>Ga0265322_10000455_pt1 | contig 16380 bp, 11 predicted proteins | sample 41222metaG_FD_193584 | JGI IMG/M metagenome (GOLD analysis project Ga0265322, IMG submission 193584) | Rhizosphere microbial communities from Carex aquatilis grown in University of Washington, Seatle, WA, United States - 4-12-22 metaG | ecosystem: Host-associated > Plants > Roots > Rhizosphere...
GTACAATATTACAGCTCCCAGTGTAGGATCATCCTTAACAGGTGGTTCACAATTCACGATTACCTGGTATTCACGTACAACACCGGATAACAACACGGGGACATATAATTTTGTTGCCCTCGAACTCCACAAAGGGGGTGCCTGGATTAAAGATATTAATCTGAACGTTTCGAATAGCGGCCTTCCGGAACAGCAGCGGAGCTATTCTTGGACGGTTCCAACCGATGTGCCAACAGGCAGCGATTATTCCATTAAGATATACCGATTGCTAAGCTCATCATCGTTCGAAACCGGTCAATTTAACATCACGAACAGTTCTTCGACAATTTCTGTCACCGTTGGCACAAATCCCTCAAGCTTAAATTTCAGTGTTGATGGAATTCCATACACGACCTCCCAACAGTTCAGTTGGACATCGGGAATGAACCATACCATCTCGACCTCTAGTGCGCTCGACGGACCCATCCATGGGACATCACGGTTCAAATGGTTAAACTGGAATGACAATGGATTCGCAAATAATGCTATCGAGCACACGATTACACCTACCTCGAATAATTCCATCTACACCGCGAATTTTCAGCTTCAGTATTTCTTGAATGTGAACCCTTCTACCGGTGGAGCGGTGAGTCCGGCTAGTGATTATTTTGATGCGTATAATTCGGTTCAGGTTTCAGCAACTCCGAGCCAAGGTTATGTTTTTAGCGGATGGGCCGGGTCTGGGACTTGGTCGTACACAGGTATGAATAATCCTGCTTTAGTGGCAATGAGTTCGCCGATAACTGAAACCGCACACTTCACTCAGCAATCTGCCCCAATAGTAGTTACCTCTGCTCCGACCAATGTTACGGGTAACGGAGCGCAATTGAATGGGACAATAAATTCAAACGGTCTATTCAACACATATTATTATTTTGAGTGGGGAACTTCACAGTTCTATGGAAACAATACGGGGGCAACAGGGCCTAACTACTTCACGCAAACAACGTCAGTACAGTACACGATGCTCGGGCTGGCTCCTGGCACCACGTATCACTATAGGTTGCTGGCCTGGAATGGGAAAGATACAAGTCGCGGAGTGGACATGGCATTCACAACGACTTCTTTGTCGGTTGGAATTACTATTATCGATCCATCGATACCGGGGATTGTGATGCAGAAGAATGTTCCGTACACTATTCGATGGACAAATACTAATTACTCGGGCAATGTGCAAGTCTGGCTTTACAAAGGTACCGTACCGACGATACAGATAAGCGGAAACTATACAAACACTGGGACGATTGATTTTACCCCGGGATGCGATCTCGAAGATGGATCGGATTATAGAATTCTTATTGCAGATGCCGTGTCGACGAGCCCCTCCGACTTTTCGGATAACGATTTCCAAATTAGTTCGTCATCAAATTTATCGAAGCCGATGGCGGATGTCTGCATGGGAATTGTTCGCCTAAAGTTTCCATTGAAGGGTACGAGTGCGAGTAATCCGAATCCGAATGACGGCCCATTCACTCATGATATTATTTCTTTTTTCGATCATAAACGCACAGACAATTATATTCGTTCGGATGATGGAATGATGATAAATTTTGTTGGTGATACTGGCTTATCGCAGCAGACTTGTCCTGGTACAACGGCATACAAAGCACGAGACGGGAGAAGATTTGATGCAAAAGTTCCTAATTATCAGAATCCCCCTGCGAACGGATATTGTGGTAAGGATAACGTTGACTACATGTTCTACGATGGCCATAATGGCTATGATTATAAAGCTGACAAGCTAACCCCTATATATCCGGCGTTCATCGGAACTGCAAAGTGGCGAGGTGGTGACCCTCTGAGCGATAAGTATGGCTATGACTACGGGGTTATGGAACTATCTGGCCCGAGTGGTTACGTAGTTGACTACTTACATTGTTCAGCCCCTATGGTACCGGATGGCCCGATCACAGATCTTTCATCTCCGATCGCCAAATCGGGGGAGAAGGGGGCCGAGGGGGCACCACACTTGCACTTTGAACTTAAGTATCAAGGAAATGTTGTCGATCCCTACGAGTGGTTAGGATCTGACCCTAATCCGTGGCACGCAAACTCCGCTGTCGGAGACAAGGATCTCTGGGAGCAAAGGGACGTACCGTATTACGTAAGGGCTACGGTAGCCGGATTTCACATAAGAATACAGTGGATTTATGACGGAGAAAGGCTTTTCTTAGATCACTTCAAAGTATTCAGGCAGAACAATGAGGAGCAACCAAATATTCGAGAGTTTTCGGTGGCGCCGAATCCTCTTGGATATTATTACTCTTTCGATGATAACAACGATCTAGTAACGGGAAGGACATACCGATATTATGTCCAGCCGTTCTTATCCAGTGGGCCATTAGCACATGCCTCCGCAGGGGTGGAAATCATTTTCAATCCAGCTGATCACGCGACACAAACAATGTTCGCTTTTTCTAATTCGGTTGCTCCACTGTCAGTGCCAACGAGTGGATTGTATCAAGTTGCGTTGAATTACAGTGCTAGTTCGATGCCACAATTCCGTCGCGGTACGCACTCATCCGTCTTGACCACCACCTCAGCTGATCTCGTCTATTGGGAAATGATTGATTCTTCTGGAGAGCACTTTGATAACACCAGCTACAATGTTGGCAATTACAGCTCAAATGGCTTGTCTCAGAGCTTCGTCATTTCATTGGACAGTTCTCAGTCGGGAATATTGAACCTTTCACTTGCAGGAACTGACAACATCACTCTTGGCGATAGTGTCGTCATTTCAAGTCAAATTACTCCATTCAGCGGGGCAATCTTCAAAGTCTTGTCTAAACAGGTAGATATCGATGATAGTCCGATTGGCTCGACTGTGAAAGATTCCTTTGCAATTTACAACATAGGAAATCAACCACTGCAGGTTACTTTGCAGTACGTCGGGTCATCGTCCTTTAACATACCATCGGGATCAACAACGGTTTCGCCGTCCAGCAGTACTTGGATCGTTTTTTCGTTTACACCTACTGATACGATAGAATCATCCGGCCAAGTCATTCTTACCCACAACGGCGCTACATCTCCTGATGGCGTTTCCATTACGGGTCGTGGAACCTATACGGTGACAAAGGAATACCATGTACTGCGAAGATGGAACCTTGTGTCGGTTCCACTTTTTATTCACGACGGTGCTAAAGTTGATCTCTTCCCATCTGCGATTTCCTCCGCTTTCGCTTATGAAGGTTCGTATGTGCAAAAAGATACGCTGACGCATGGCATCGGATATTGGCTGAAGTTCACTGACAGTCAATCGGTATTTATGACTGGCACACCTGCGTCTCGTGAAACTATCAATGTCAGCAGCGGCTGGAATTTGATTGGTTCGATTAGTGATTCACTGCCTGCATCCTCTATCGGTTCATTACCTGCCGGAATGATCACCTCACAATTCTTCGGCTACGATGGGTACTATTTCACCACAACGATGATCGTCCCTTCCCATGGATATTGGGTCAAGGTGGCTGAGGCCGGAAAGCTTGTTCTCGCTTCAGGCGGAATGACAATCCCGACGAATCGAATTAGAATTTTGGCTACTTCCGAGTTACCGCCAGCTTCACCAGAAGAATCTTCAAGGAGTGACTTACCGAAAGAATTCGCATTGCAACAGAACTATCCTAACCCTTTCAATCCATCAACGAGCATTAAATACCAACTACCACTTGACAGTAGAGTCAGTGTGAAGATTTACAACGTCCTTGGACAAATCGTTGATTTCTTGATAGATGACCTTGAGCCTGCAGGATATAAATCGATACAATGGAACGCGACTAATCTTGCGAGCGGGGTTTATTTCTATCGTCTTGCTGCCACATCCTTGAGCGATCCGAGCAAATCATTTGTGCGAGTCAAGAAGATGCTGCTTTTAAAATAGTATCTGGAACAAATCAGACTCATATTTTATTTATTAAATTTGAAAGTGTTAAGCACCTCATCTGCTGCAGAGAGCTTCTTCTGCAACTCTGACGTGATCCTATTAGGGCTAAGCAGGAAATCCATATCTTCATCATAAAAAAATTCCTTCAGGTCAAACCAGTATGGACCTCGGGGAATGAGATATTCCACTGAACCCCCTGCGCCGTAATCTGCAATTACCTTCAACATTTTCTGGTTGCCCTTCAGAGCCACTTGGCAATAGGGATTAGGTGTACATCTCATCCCTAAGCATTGGGGGGATAAGGTGCATTTCTTGCCCACTGGGAGTTTAAAGGAATCATCAAGTTGCCGAATGACAAATTGAAACGGCAAACCATCCCCCTCTCGGCCCGCAGGAGATGCCAAGAATTGATCCCATTCCTCTATGCTCGCCTCATTGAATAACTCAACCTCAACGTATGTAGAATCTGCGCTGGTTGGAAAATCTACCTCAAAAGCAAAACCGCTATTGGGTCCGTCTCCCGTTGGAGAGCAAGCCCTGTCATATTGTTTGCATACATACTGTATTTCAAACGCATATTTTTCGTTGCGATAGGTTTTCCCATTGGAGGCGACGGTTTGGATTGAGATAGTTGATGAATTTGTATTCACTAATGGTCGCTGGATCTTCCCAGCCGGCGGATGAAATGGCATTGTAGCTGTGGGTTTTAGTATTGAAAAATATAAGCCAACTGTAAAAATTATGGCGGACATAATAGAAATTATAAGCGTGGTGAAAAACCGTTTTGAATTCATAGACTTAGTATAACACAAAATTACCGCTTAGCAAGAAACACCACTCATGGGACAACCTAATAGAAAAACTGATTGTAAGACTTTTCTATCAATTGAAATTTAATTAACAAATGGATATATTCATCCATCTACCAATTCCCAAATTAAAAACACATTATTCGGGAGTACCGATGCCAAACACGAGTGGTCAAGTTGTAACTAACCGGCGAATGGACTTTCCTTTCCCACTTTTTCTATATGCCGTGGTTTTTCTTCTTTCTGGTCTTCTGAATACATTCCAGTCAGCGAGTTCTTTTTATGGTGGCTGGATTTACGTTCCACCTACACTTTGGGGTCTCGTCAATTTATATTTGCTTGCGTTTGTATATAATTGGATTAGTATCCTCGTTTCAGTAAGTGGTGTTATCAATATAGTGAGTGCTGTTTTGGTTTTTGCTCGTGTGAAATATTGTCGTCGAGTAGCGCAGGCGAATTTGGGGTTCAGTATTGTTGTTGGCATTATCGGTTTCGTTTCGTCCGTAAACGTCTATCGGGGCGAATTTTTGTTTTCCGAGTTTTCCCCCGGTCTTTTGGGTTTTGTGTTGTTCTTGGGAGTAAACGGGGGTTGGTTTTATTACTTTCAGAAATACGATTTGCTTCCCTGAGCGAAGGCAAAATTGAGGCTGAATTCACTCCCGCTTCTTCATTCGTTGGATTGATTTGGCTACTACCTGCGCAACCTCCCGTTGCTTTTGTTCTTGGTCCGAGGGCTCCTGATATTTGACTTTTACCCGATAACCCTTGACCACTTTATTTTCAGATGAATTCTCGACAGGTTCTCCACTCGACTTTACCTCTTGGAAGTAAAGGACAATATCCTCCGGTTGGCAGACGGTCATTCGACTTTGTAGAGCTTCTTCCAACTGTTCTTTTGCGAGTGCTCTGATCTTCTCCGATCGTTTTTTGTCGACACAACACAGGAGGACTTTGTCGAATCCGTCATTGAAACACTTTTTGATATTTTTCAATTCGTGAAGCTCATTGGTCGAAACTGAAATTTCTACCGCTATTCGAACACCATCCTTTGATAAAGCCACGTCGACTCTTCCTTGGCCATCCCCAGTCGGCGCTTCGATCTCTGAGCGATAGCCTTTTGATTCCGCAAGCTGTTTCACAAGCGATTGTAAGTAACGGTGCGTTGTGACATTTTCCCCGGCGTCTGCTGTGGATTCGACCGGTACACTTGCCGCTGGTGATACCGGTCTATTTTCTGAAATAGGTTTTGATTGTGGCTCAGAGGTGACCGGTGGGACCAGAGTTACCTTTGGCTTCTCGGGGATTCGGTCAATTTTAGGTTCAGTTCGTATTTCTGAGGGCACATGTTTTTGGGGTGCAACGGTAGATGGAGTTATGTGCCTCGTTGATCGTTCGATAATAGCGATTCTGCGTTGGTTCGCCAGCGCTTCGTTTGTGGGTTTCGGTTTTGACACCTGAAGATTGAAATCATTATCCGACCGATCGATCCGGCAAATAGCTTCACCGACGCTAAGATTTTGAAGATCGGACACACCGAAATGAGCGAAGCCATCGCGTAGTTTGCGGGCATCTGTATCGCCGAGGCGGAAGCAGATCCGGGTGGCGGGATTTGAGATAACCGACTCAGCGACATCTGAATCTTGGGAGGAGATTTGGCGCAATTCCTGATGTGCCAAAATTAATCCCAAGCCGAATTTACGTGCCCCGGATAGGACGGAGGCGAGGGAGGGCGTGACGAAGTTTTGAAATTCGTCGATGTATAAAAAGAACGGAACACGCTGGTCTTGTCGGGCGAGGGCTGCTTGATGGAGCTTCGATACGAGCAAGGAACCGAGCAGTGTACTATTCTCGTTCCCGATGAGCCCTTGCGAAAGCTTGGCCAAGAGTATCCTGCGGCCACCCATAACATCTGCAAAATCAAGTTCAGTTTTTTGCGTGATCACGGCTCGCAGGAGCTTAGGGCGTAAAAAAGAGTCGAGTCTCGTGACGATTGAGGCTTGGGCGTTGCCTCTCAAAAGAGGAAAGCTGTGTCGCCAGTAGTAGATGATGTCAGGGTCTCCGACCGATTCCAAGAAACTATCCCTGAAATCCTTTTCAAGCAAAAATCTTCTAAGATCCGCGAGCGTGGCAGGCTGATTGCTTTCCAAAAAAGCCTGTATTGCGTTACCGAGTACCGAGGTCATTTGATCGCCCCAACTGGATGAGAAGCGACGGAACAACGCCACGAGATCGGAGGAGGCGACATCTTTCTCGAATTCGGTTTTAGCGGAGAGTATATTTATGCCATAACGGTTTTCAAGATTGGCCGGATCGAAAAGTATGGTGTCCTCGAATCTCTCTTCCGGGATTACTCCGAGCAAATCATCTATCAGATCTCCATGAGGGTCGATGACTGCAACACCGTTGCCGTTCACAATATCTTGGGCAATCAAATCCTTGAGCAGCGTCGATTTGCCTGTTCCAGTTGAACCGATGACATGAATGTGCTTCAGCCGTTGCTGATCAGTCAGAGAGACGGTACGCATGACGCCGGAATGCTCATTTTGTCCCAAAACGTATTGAGATTTTCCCGGTGGTTTTGGAGCGAGCCTCGTAACTTTAGTTTGGCGGGTGAGCTTGTCCGATCGAATCAATGAGCTTGGAGGGTGGACTAGCCCGGCCAGTTCTCCGCTGTTGATTATCATTCCACTCCGGCACGTTTGACGGCTGGCGAAGTCATTCAGTTGGTCAGCGAACGATGCTTCCGTATTCTCAAGAGGTATCAGATCATTGCTCATCGGCTCGTTGAGTTGCATGATACCGTAACCGAGCCCGCGTGCGATCTGCCATGACCGCTCTTCAGACTCACCTGAACCAAGAACCCGCACCACTGCTGCAAGTAGCGGGTGTAATACTTTCTCCCGCGCTAAGTCGAACATTTCAGGAGCGTCAAGAAAAAAAGAATCCCCTCTTCCGTCAGAGACGGATCGCAGGATGCTATCGCTCCAATCGTACCTTGTTCCTTGGAACATTACTTGCAGAGCGCCGATTTCTCCATCGTTCAGTCCCTCGAGCGTTGCTATGATAGGACGTAATGGATCGGGATCGATGCGCTGGATTATTTTGATCGGGCGCATGAACTCCTCTGAGAGCCCGAACTCTACCACAACCGGCGAGCTTACATTTTTAAGCAGACTTGTGAGAGGTTTTTTAGGCGAGGCGATGGAGGCAGAAAAAAACGATCTAAGGAAATTTCTGACTGATGCGGCATCTTTATGAGAACAGGCCAGTTGAAACCAAATCGCATTACCGTCGCCGATGACCTCGAAGGAAATACGATTCGGCAGATTGGCAAGCGAAAGAATAAATTGCTCGACGTGTTTGATTTCAACGGTAGCTTCAACATCCAGGCCAAATGAGATCTCTTCAATTTCCGAATCGAAAGTCGAAGCGAATGGTTCTTCAGGGTAGATTAGATCAAGGTACTGTTCCATTGAAGGTTCGGTTGAAGATTTTTCCTGTTTGGTATTAAAAGCGTTTTTGAACGCATCTATGGTACTGCTCAGTATGGTGGGTCGTCGCCCGTCATCCAGGGCTTTCTGTGGGGGCGCAGCATAGCGTAGGAAAGGGCGGTAGGGTGGTTCAAGGTCTACCAAGGCCGGCCAGAGTTGCCAACCGCGTCCACGTCGTTCCCATGCGTAGAACTGGGATGTGAGTTCATCACTGAGCACGAGTTACCAACGCCTACTTCAATTTCGAGAAAAATTCAGACATGATCGGCTTCCGTTCCGTTTCAGAGAGTGACTTGAGGCCGTTGGCTTTGGTCCTACCCTCAAGAACTTCCACGACTGCACCGTGGATGCTTTCCTGAAACATCGTAGCTGTGTCGAGGCGGTAGTAGGTTTGTGGCCTGAAAACACCTAGGAGGAAATTACCAATAAGAGGGATTGCGGAGATGGCTTTTAAAAACCAGCCAAGTTCTTCGCCGAGCCACCATGAGATGAAAAAGCCGTTGCCGTAAGGTGCAGCGCAAATGTCGAAAATGTGTTCCCTGCGAACGACCCGGAGGTACTCCCGTTTTGCGCTGAGTGAGTTGCCCTCATGAAATTCCACTCGTGAGCAGTTCACGACGTCAAGGTTCCGAGCGGTGATTGCATTTTCTAAGGATGTGTAATATTCCTGAGTGGACTCCTTTAGATTTTCCGAGAGATGATGCCAATGAGATAGGATCACCGAAATCGGAGTCGCACGACCAAAGATAAGGTAATGCAGCCAATAAACGATGAGCAGAAATATGAGTAGTTGTCCTACACCCCAGATTCCCATGAGAACCTCGTATGATTGTGAATAGTAAGGTTAAAGATTAGTAATATTAGAGATATTTATTTTCAGAATCAAGAGTCTAATTCACACCGCAATCAATGTGAATGGTTGAGTTTTTAGGTGTTCATTTGACTGCTCCAGGCCCGTGACAAAGCTATTGCTTCGAACACGACGGTGCGGTAATGACGTTTAGATGATATTTCCCGTTCCCATTCCTCGAACAGTATAGGGTACTGTGCAACTATATATTCAGCAAGTTTGGTTTTGTTCACCTGCTTACCGGGGATGACTCGCATCTTGATTTGGTTAAGGGTATACTCATGAACCGTCACTGCGTTCTGCTGTAAAAATGCCTTTGCCTCAAGTTGAAGATGATTCAACATCGGGGAGCTTCTTGCTGGACGGATTTTTTTCAGGACTACCGAATTTGGCGAATAGGAATCAACGAGACGCGCCAAGATTGACGTGAGACGTTGAAATTTTTCGATCAAAGTTTTGCCTCTGAGTATGCGAAGCCTCCACTCTCTGAGTTCGGCGTCAACGATTACCGCAATGCCGACGTAGCGTGAGCCAAGGTTAATCCCGATGGTTGTTGTACCTGTAGTGGACATGCTTTTTCAATAAATAAGTAAATAGAGCTCCGCGGCTTTTTTTAATTCGTTCGATCGGTACTTGTAGTACCTCGTCAAGGATTTCCCGTAGAAGGGATTCGGGATACTTTTGGACGTACAATTTGTACAAGGGTAAACTCTCAGGGTCATTTAGACTGAGTGCAATCTCTTGTGCGAATTTCTTTTCCTCGGATAGTGATTCCATAGTTCGTTGGTAAAACCGGCGGCGGTAACGGCGGTATTAAATAAATATATTTATTTAACGCCGGCGGTATTTATACGGTCACGAAATTAATTAGCTTTATCCACAAGAATGGGGTGACTTTTTTCCCTACTTGTCAACAGGAGTTTCACCGAACGGCTTGGGTGTTTCCCCTTGCGTGGGTTGCCCGTGGGCTTCAAGGCCTCTCCGGGAATAGACCACGTTGGCTTTGGCAGTGATTTCCTTTCGAGTTTCGTGCATGAGGTCAAAGAAGAGCTCATCCACCATGACGTGGTACAAGCCAGCAAGCTTGAAGGCGTTGACAAGCGTGGGCATAGTCGCACCGGTCTCCCAAGAGGAGATTTTTGAAGTGCGTTTAAAGCCCAGGATTTCGGCGGCAAGCTCCGGCTTGATCCCGCGGGCTATACGGCACTTCCGAAGTTTGTTCGGAATCTTTTTGTATTCATGGTATTTCATATTTCCAAGATAGTTTTGTTGGTCCGTCTCTAATAGACGGGACTTTTTGTCTACTCCGACAAAAGCGTTCTCATGCAAGGGATTATCACCCTCAAAAAATAGTGATTCTTAGCCAAAAAATGATGTGGAAAAGCGCTGTGGAAATACTGTGCACGAAGTCGACAAAAAATCCAGCCTACTCAGACAAATGGGGTGGGATACACTGAGGTTAGTATCCTAATGCCTATGCCATACACGCCTTTCAAATCCGCGCTTTACCTTTCCCGTAGACATGCTAAAATGTCGCGGCCTGCGAGTCCCGCCTCTGGTGGGATTCCCCAGTGTTGCCGCACCTTAACAATTAATTATGCCGATTGATTCGCGCTCGGCAACAACAACACGTATCCCGAGGGATCTGATGACACCCATAGAAGCGGCCAAGTTCTTGAGACTGTCAAAAATGACATTGTACCGATTGGTGTTGAAGAGAGCGATTCCCTTCTTCAAGGTCAGCGGTAGCTTGAGATTTGAACGGGCTGACTTGGAGGAATATGTACTGTCTCGCCGAGTGGATTCAATCGCGCAATAGAGGAAATTGACGACTATGAGCGTACGTAAATTCCGTAATTCATGGTGGGTTGATTTCCGCTTCGAGAAGGCACGTTATCGAAAACGAAGCCCTGAAAATTCGAGAACTGGGGCAGCCGCCTACGAACTTGTTCTCCGTCAACGCCTGGCACACGGTCAGCGGCTCGATGCGTCGAACGATAAACCGGACTCATCAAGTACGACGTTCAAGGAATTCGCTGAAAAATGGCTAGCGACTTACGTTGAGAACAATAATAAGTACACATCGCGATTAAACAAACGGTATACCTTTAGGCGACACTTGGTTCCATTCTTCGGTGGAATGAAGCTCGATGAGATCGGCAGTTTCAAGATCGAAGAGTTCAAAGCCCTGAAGCGGGGAGATGGCCTCGCACCTCAATCTGTCAACGCCATGCTGCTGATTTTGGGAAAGTGCCTGAGAATGGCGCAAGAGTGGGGTGCGCGGACAACTGAGGTTCCTCGCATTAAGCTGCTGAAGTGCCCTCCGTCAAAATCCGATTTCCTAACGCAGATGGAAAGCGAGCAACTCCTTAAATCGATCACAAACCTGACGGAGCGAACCATGGTACTTCTTGCCTTACGGACCGGGCTTCGGATAGGAGAGATTACAGGCTTGCGATGGCCCGACATAGATTTCGATAGGGAGCTACTGACGGTCAGGCGCTCGATCGTATATGGGATAGTCTCCACTCCAAAGAGCAATAAGGAAAGGCATATTCCCCTCACCCCGGAAATATTATATGCTTTGAAAGTGATGCCGAAGAGCCAGGGATATGTTTTCCCGGCACGAAATGGGGCCCCCTTAAGTCACAAGATGGCCAGTGGGCGACTCAAGAGTTGGTGCGTTGTAGCGGGACTCAGGAAGATCGGATGGCACATGCTCAGGCATTCGTTTGCCTCTCAAATGGTAGCCGTGAACGTCCCGCTCCGGGCTGTACAAGAATTACTCGGCCATGCCAATATAGCGACGACCATGAGGTACAGCCACCTTGCACCTTCGACGCTAAAAGAGGCCGTGAATATCCTTGATAAAGGATCAGTAGGTATGTTCGGGCAACGGGCGGTCAACGCGACATGATGAGATCAAGACACGGGCCTCCAGAATGCTCTAAGCTAAGAGAAGAATTAGGGCGAAGATTTCGAAACGTAACATTCTAGCCTAATATTGAGCGGAAATCAAGCTTAATGTGTTAAGTTAGCGACAAACTAAAGAGAAGGTGCGAAAAGTACACGAAACATCTACAATCAAAAGTACTAATGAATTGATACTCCATTTCATCTCACAGGCAACCAGTGGGCAACGCTGGGGAGATATAAGGGAATAAAAAGAAGGGGTCGTGAGACCCTTTCTTTTATAACCCCTTCAGGGCGCAAAGAAACTACGCATTTTTTCAATAGATAACTTCAAATTATTGTAATCGGCTTTTCCATTGTCATTCCGATGATGGATTTGATTTCTGATAAAGGTGTGAATACTAACCTCATTCTGGTTTTGTCGCCATGGTGAATTTTTCGGCTCACCTTTTGCAGCAATAAAGTAATCATTATCAAATTGTTTATATTCTTTATTCACTCCGTGAATTGATTTTAGTTCCTCATAAAGTTCATTATGGTATTCCTCGGTTGCAAGATTAAAGCCCAAGAAATTTGTCTCGTTTGCCGATACATAAGACAAAACTCGATTCCCAACTTCAGTTATTCTCTGTCCATCATTTGCTAGGATCCGTATTTTAACCTTATCGTTTTCTGAAAGCTGTTTAACGAGCAGTGGTGAATGTGAGGCTAGAAGTATCTGTGTCGTTTTGGAAGACTCCAACAAAAACTCAACAAATTTTTCCTGCAATCTTGGGTGTAGATGTAGCTCAGGTTCGTCAATCAAAACTATCAACTGTTTGCCACTCTGTTGGGCGAGATAAAATGAATACAAAAGGGCAAAAATCATCTCATAACCCGAGCCAAGGTTATTCAAAGAAACCTGTTGATTGTTTTCCTTTCTTGCCGCAAAGAAAGCGTTTTTGAATGGTTCGTAGTTATCCAAAAAGTCCAACTTAATTTGTGAACCACTAATGTCCTGGAATTTCTTTACTGCCTCCGAAAGAAAGTTATTTTCAACCTTTCCTTTCTTGATCTTGTTCTCTAGGTCGTCATTCAAATTAGCTATGCCTGCCTCGGCGCTTTTCAGGTATTGATAACTAAAATCTTCCATCAAACGATCGAAGCGCGTCGTGTTGAAATTTCCGGATCGGGTCTGGAATAATCTGTTTCTATCCAAAAAAAGTACATCGTTCTCATTAAATCGCTTGCCTTTGAAAGGGTTATTTACATTTACCCTCAAGTCAGGGCTGGTGTCTGCTGGTTTTTTTGGATCTACTCTAATAAACTTTTGATCGTTGACAACAATTGATGAAAGGTAAGTTTTGCTTCCTCTTGCTCGAACACCTGCCTCAAAAGAAAATCCTTTTGCTTTGAATGATCCTTTTGGCATAGTCCCATCAACTTCAAATTCGTCTTTAGAATAAACATTTATCTGAATCTTTTTGCTCGTGTCGTTGAAGTTATATATTCCAAAGTTTTCTGTCTTATATTCCAAAATTGGTAACGCAAAAGCATCCAAGAGAGCGGTTTTTCCACTTCCATTTTCACCTACAAAAACATTCAATCCCGAACCATTAGTTTCGCGGTCAGGAGTATTGATGTTATCAATCACAAATTCGGTTTCAGACGAAAAAAGTCGAAAGTTTTTGATTGTTATTTTCTTAATAAACATGCTTCCTCTGAATTTAAGTAGTTAATGTGATTCTTCGGCGGCTGTCATATGCGAGATAATGTTCACCAGGGCCAAAACTTCAACCGTTTTGGGACCCCAGTTTATTTGATTGTTCTGAATCCAAAAATGACTACCACATTTGGACCCAGTCGAAGTACTTTAAGTTGATTTTCGTTTGCGACCAATACGCTTTAGCTTGGACCAGATCCCCGACTTTCGCTTCGTCGTAACAAGATCAGTATCATCGCTCTTTGTCTTATGGTTCGGTGAAAGTTTGTTCTCGTAGTATTGCTCTTGCTCAAGCTGTTCAAATCGTCTCACAGCAGCGATTTCCTGTTTCGACCACTTCTTAGCCCAGTGAATCTGACTCTTCCTAACCCAGTAATGCGAGCGGCACTTGAAACTCCAGTTTCCAATTGACGGGTCAAGGCTAACTGTTTCCCCGTCAAAAATTAGGGTCCAGTCTGTCGGAGAGAAGGGGGTAACAACTTGATTTCTGCAACCACAACAACACAGATGGATCGCGGTTGCGTATTCCATAGAAATATAGATAATTCCATCCTCAAGATCATCGGGGATGTTTGTTACAAACCTATGTGTTAAAGTTTTCACCATTTGTCATCTCGTTAGAATCAGTATCATACGCTGTATTATACTCCTTACCTAAATCGTGATAAAATCCGAAAAGTTTCTTCCACTTAATAACCGCCGTCGCGGCAGTCAACGCGTTCAGTTCTGCGATTTGGATGTTCTGATCATACGCATCATCCTTGGTTTCAGAAAATGAAATTCGCGTTCCAACGTGGTCATTCTTCTGTGGAGTGACCGTAGTGACCCTGATGGTTCCAGCGAGAAGTCCGTCGATATTGTCAACTCCAACCCCCGTATCCACGAAACGTATTCCTGTCGACATGAGTCTGTTCACAATCACCCTCTTGATTTCTCCGGAATCGATACAAACGAAGACAAAATCCATACCAGCAATTGTGTCGAGATTCTCAGGTGTTACGTAGAATTCATGTGGAACGATATATTTATGTACTTGGGAGTAGAGAGTCGAAAGATAGCCTACCTTTGTCGGCCGGGTTCGCAAAGTGTCCAGCGAGGCAGCACCTGGTGAGCGAAAAGCGTTATGTGAATAGAATACATCCCCATCAAAAATGTGGATTTCTCGCACCGGTGTTTTTGCAACCAGATCGAGGACGTATGAACCAGTTCCCCCTAAACCAATGATCGCAATCTTAAGATTTTTCAGTTTGCTGGAGATTGCTTCAAACCCACCTCTACTGGAGTTCGCATCCAAGTAGCGGAAAACTGTTTCCGGATCGACTGATTCTACTACCTGATTTGTTTTCGCTGAACACGTATTGTCAATAGCTTCAGCCGGATGCGAAACGATCCCGACATAAGTTACAACTTTCTCGTAATAGTTGTCGTAATTTCCACTCGGGGGCTTTGCCGAACAATAGTGCCCGCCAAACACGCCTTCAGCGAGAGTCTTATTTTGGGTTGAATTGATTAGACCCGAAAGAGCAGTTCCGTCCTTATCACACGGAATCTCCCCGGTAAAGTAGATTGTGTGATCTTGCGGCTTGCCAACACTATCCCCGGACATGTTTCCGAGCGGTACGATGAAAACGCCGCGAAGTACCTCTTTCTTTGAATTGACGTAAGGGACGTTGCGTACGATGAGATGTCCGTGCCGAATCTCGATTTCGTACCCTTCGTCCCTTAGTCGTTTCAGGTCAGGGTTATGATTTATTAGTCTGTCGGACATTGAAAATCATTCCGTTTTTTACCTCGACACTTTTGCCTTTTACGAGAGAGCCCTGATGATTTTCTTCCGGGCCTTTCGTGTAGTTAACGGTGTACTGAATGTTGGGGTCATCCGAGTACGAACCGAATGCGAGTGTGATCACCTCCACATAGGAGATCTCTTTTTTCTCCCATTCCTTCGGACGTGTGTTCACGATTATGGTCACTTCTTTTTCCTTGATGTGACCGTGTTCGATTTTTGTTGCATTCAAATCTTCGCTTGACATAATGAGTACCTTTCAATGATGAATGATTAATTGACAGAACCAGAAAAGCGCTGGCTCGGTCGTTGATTGCGTTTAAATTCAAACAGTTCAACCCTGTGGAACACCGTCGGTGAAAGATTATGTAAATCGCATTTTGGCATAGGGTTTACCGTGACAACGTAAGCTGGCATAGCTGACAATTCAGGCAAAAAAATATTTAAAGAATAAGCTGAGCAACTTGGTTCTCCGGGTACAAACCGTTCAATCTAATACGTATCACCGCAGGGTTGACATCAAAAACATCAGCGAGCTGTCGCACAGCCTCTTCCCGTCGTGACGAATCGAATACTTTTATTCCCAATTGACCTTGTGCGATGAGATACGGTTCGACACACTGGATGACAAGTCGCTTAGGGAGGAGAATAGCCCCCATAACTTGGTTCGCTTGGAATTCCCACCACCGACCATCATATCGGCTTTTGTTCTTAGCCGATCCCGTGCTAACTTCATCGCGACAAAGAATCTTCGAACCCACGACATCGGAATTCGACCCGAACAGAGATTCGTTCGAGCCGCTCAGAGCGAAGAGATGAGAATGGAGGAGGCAGTGCCCGGCCTCATGTGCCATCGTCGTCTTCAACCTCCGTTGGTCGACGAGCGCGTCGCTCTCATCCAGTTCTC
>Ga0265322_10000457_pt1 | contig 16349 bp, 27 predicted proteins | sample 41222metaG_FD_193584 | JGI IMG/M metagenome (GOLD analysis project Ga0265322, IMG submission 193584) | Rhizosphere microbial communities from Carex aquatilis grown in University of Washington, Seatle, WA, United States - 4-12-22 metaG | ecosystem: Host-associated > Plants > Roots > Rhizosphere...
ATTTATCCATTCAATAGAAGAGTTCATTCCTGTCAAAACTATATTAAATAATTCTGAAGAAACTACGATCTGATAATTTGTCTTAGGATCTGAAACTTTTATAGTAATTTCTTCATCTTTTATCTTGTTTAATACATTCAACAATAAAGGCATATGAGTGTTAAGGAACATGATATCAAACTCTTTATTGGAAGAGTATATTTTATCGCCGGAAACGTCCATAACAGCGAATATTCCTGACGTTCCTGACGCAAACCTCAACTTGTCCTTCTTTGCCCTTAAAACCCAATATAAGAACTCTCCATTGCCTCTTTCTTTTTCATAACCAAAAGCAAAAGCAACCTTATTGACGGCATTAGTAAAAACTTCTTTATTTATTGTTAATTCTTTGTCAAAAGATGATGACACTTGAGGGATATCAACTTGGGTATCAAAACAGGAAATTGTTTGTAATTGTTCTTTGTCTACGCAACTTCTAATAAAAAGTTCTTGAGAAGCATCAACTTTCTTTAATTCAATTTCTACATTATCGTCTTTATGGAAAGAAATTAAAGCATTTCGTAATTGAGAAGCATCTACACAAACTTCTCCTTCTTCTACAAACTTAAAATCGATTTCATCAGTGGCAAGAGGTTCTATTCTGCCAGAGATAGAAGCATTTCCATTATTAGAAGAAAAATCTATTCCTTCTTTATCTACAAAAAGATTTATTTTATTTATACCAACAAACTCTTTTTGTCCATTTTTCTGTGATAATTCAATAACTGGCAAAATGGTATCAGCAAAAACCAACGATTTTACTTCAAACTTCATCATTTTCTCCTTCTATTTATTATTATTCCTGAGCGAAAAAATTACATTTCCTCTTTTGTGAATTGCTTGTATATTTCAACGGCTTTCTGTTTTAATCTTGATAAAGCATTATCTATACTTTTTACTCTAATCTTTTTTCTTTTATTTTTATTTAAACTTTTCGTAATTTCATCGTATGACAATCCTTGCTTATACAAGATAAAAACTTTTTTTTCCAAGTAAGACATTCTATCCCATAAACTCTTCACTAATCGAGAAAAAGTGTCTTTATCTCGGATTTTTGAAAACTCGTCTAAATCCGTTCCTGGCACAATTTCTGAAAGAATTATCGCATCGTCCGAATTGCCACTATTCGCTCTATTTTGATCTAAACTTATTGAACAATTAAGTGCTCTTTGTTTTCTTTGATATGACGCTTTTAATTTCGTTGATAAATGTCTTCTTATACATAAGATAGCAAAACTATCAAATGGTGATATGTCTTTCTTTAAACTTTTCTTTTGATCATAATCTTTAATAGCTTTGTATCTTAAAGCGAATAATGCTTCTTGAAAAATATCTTCTATTCTATGACCTGGAATCTTCATAGTATTCGCTAAATACATTATTTTGCTTTTCATCATTTCCACTATACGACTGAACGCTATATCTGCTTTTATTTTATTTTTATTGTTTTTAACTTCTGAAACCAATTCAATAAACTCTTTTATATCTTTCTGTCTATTTTCTGCTTTATCTTCTTTTGATATAGTTTCTATATTTTGTTCTTCCAGGACCTTTTTGGTTCTGGGCATATTTAATCTCTCCTATTATTTCTTTTGTGATTTGACCACAGATATTATCGACTGAATTACAAACTTTTCGAGATAATACTGTGGGTTTAAGTTTAAAACTATAGACCTTTGCACATTCATAAGTTCTGACATCATTTCTGTAATAATAGAAGGAGAAACACTTGATGCTTGATGAATATATTTTTTGGCTTCATCTTCTAAAATACCAAACTCAACTATATTACTTCCACATGTCCGTGCCAATAACAGATTTCTTAAATGAGAAGACAATGTTTCGATCACATTGTCTATATTTTTTCCTTGCGAAATAATCTTTTCTATTGTCAAAGTTGAAGCCATGCTATCTATTTTTACTATATTGTCAATTAAATCAAAATAAAGTTGCCCATCAGCAAACCCTAAAACCTTTTGAGCGTCTTCTAATGTAATGATTTTGCCTTTTCCTACATAACTTGAAACACTTTGAAGTCCTTGAAGTGCATCTCTTACACTTCCTTTGGCTATTTTTGCCATAAAAGCAGATGCTTTTTCATCACATTCTATTTTTTCCAAAGAACAAACATTTTGTAAATGTTTTTGTATATCCATCCAAGAAATCTTGTTAAAAGACAATCTAATACAACGAGAAACGATAGTATCTTTTACTTTTTGAGGGTCAGTAGTCGCCAAAAGAATACGAACATTATTCGGTGGTTCTTCTATAAACTTAAGGGCGGACTCCGCAGCAGCATCAGTAAGACGATGAACTTCATCGAGAATAAAGTATTTTACTCTGCTGTTTACTGGAGATAAATAAGATTTTGATTTAAGTTCTCTTATGTCATCAATCCCTCTATTGTCGGCAGCATTCAATTCACAAACATCTATAGATTTTCCAGTAAAAATATCTGTGCAATTTCTACAAACCCCACAAGGTTCAAGAGATGGCCCCTTTTCACAATTATCCATCGCAGCCATAATACGGCAACTTGTAGTTTTCCCTGAACCTTTGTTGCCTTCTAATAAATAAGCATGATGCCAATTCTTATCATTCCAAGAGTTCATAAGAGTTTGAACCACGACTTGCTGCCCTATGACATCTGCTAATTTTTCGGGCCTATACTTTAACGATAGTGCATCTAAACTCATTTATTTTATTCCTTCTTATCATATTTGTCGTTATAGTTCTTTAAACTTTCTTTCAATAATTTTTTAAAATCTTCTACAGAAAAATTATTAGGATTATGTTCTGACAAAATCTTTTTTATATCTTCATCAGAAACGCCTTCCCATATTCTTGGACGAGTTTTTATAGCATCTGGCCAACGTAAAACTTTTATTTTTGCTCCATCATCAAACTCTTTGCCGCAAATGGGACATTCTGCTGTGGCAGGACAAGTATACCACATTTCTGTTGGTTCTACTTCTCCACAAGTCGGACATATCCATTTACTCATTTAATTTATTCCTTCTTATCTTTTGTGATAAAATAAGTGCCTTCTACAAACTGCTTTCTATATTCATTGAGTAAATCTTGCTTCTTTTTCCCAATTGATTTAATTATTACACATCTATCTACTTTAAAACTTTCTTTCTCTTCTGAACATAGTCCACAAGAAAAACAGGTTCCACTAATAGGACAATTTTGTATCTTATTTTCAGAAGAAATGTCTCCACAAATTATACAATTAGTTTTCATTATATTACTCCATATTCTTTGGGTTTTTCAATCCAATCACCCCATTTAAACTCGCCAAACTCCGAAGGAGATAATGTTTCCTCCGTCCCACAAGCATAAAAACTTATATCTTCTTCATTCTCGGCTAGAACCCAAACAGGTTGCCACTCACTGTAAATCTTGGCCCATCTAAACTTCATTCCCACAAGCATAATATCACTCCTTCAATAGCATATTAAGATAATCTATAAATATCTTTATATGATCTTTATTTAATGTTCTTTTCTCTGTATGCTCAATATCTTTTAAATATACTTCTTCTGATATAATTTTATTCTTATATAGTGTTTTAATAAGTTTATTATGCTCTTTTTGTCTTTTTCTATTAAAAATAGAAGATATTCCCATTTTTCGGCAAATCACTTCAGTTCCTATGTAATTATTTTCCATTATATTTCTCCAGATATTATTTTCATAATAAAATCTAATGCGATTTTATTTTTATATTCTACTTCTTTACTATTATTGTCAATAACTAAACATTTTTTGCCCAGAGAAGAAAAATCAAAATCATCTAAATCTACTTCACTGCTATGATTGTCTTCACTAACTTTTCTTGTAAGATGAATGATGTATCCTTTTTCTTTCATTACTTTATTCACTTCTGACTTAAATCTTACATCAGAGATAAAAGCGAATTGAGGTGCTTGTTCTGGATCACCTTTTATCGCTCTAATAGTAGCATCAACCCAAACATCTTTATCAAACATCTCCCTAAAGATCTCTGTCCCCATAACTTGAAGAACTTCTCTTGCTGTCATAAAACCTGTTCTTTGAAAAATGCGATTGATTGCTATTTTATATTTATGTTCCTTCCCTTCAATCTTTTTATCTACAAAGATAGGTTCATCTATTTCTTCTTTTGTCCCATACTTTTCTCTAACTTCTTGTGGCAGATTATCCCATTTATATTTTGTTAAAGAGTTTTTATCTTTATCATCTCCATAACATTGTCTATAAGATAATCCAAGAACATTTATACACATATTCTTTATAGGATCAGCAAAAGAATATACATTGCTAGATGGAACTATGTTATTGCGTATATGCTCGCATAAAGTGGACTTACCTGATTGTTTCCTACCAGAAACTCCAATTATTATAGGGATACAGGGTTGTTGGGGAATAGACATAAATTATTCTTTCTTATATTTCTAATGCCTCTAAATCTTTTATACTACTAAAACGTGGAATGCCTAATTCTCCCGCTACTTTCCACTCATTTTCTCCACCAGGAGATGCTCCAGGAGTATATTCTTTATCCCATAAAACCGCATCACATTTCTTCATCAATTCTAAATGTAAATCTATCCACATCTGATATGGATGAGGAGAAATAGTATGCCATAAATGTCCTATTAGATGAGGAATTAGTGGAGCAAAACCTTTTTCCCATAATACGTCACCTAACTTAACGGCATTATTAGTGTTAATACAAGGATCAGGTTTTGAATATGCGCCAATAACATAAACTACAATTCTTTTCTCTTCCATCATTACACTTTCTTAATAAAATATACACCTTTGCCTTGTAAAATGCCACTATCAAAACTATCAACTTTCTTACCTCTTCCACTCTCGGCATAGAATACTTCTGTATCACCCTTCTTTTTACTAAACTCACCAATATAGAAATTGGGCTTAGCATCTACATTTTGTAATTCTTCAACTCCCTGAAACTTATCTTCGTTATCAAAAATACAAACTAACTGAGTGGACATACCTTTCTTTCCAGCATATGTCGCACTAATTCTGTCACCTTCAGCATTAAAAAGATGAACATAATATGAAACGAAATTAGTTTTTTGTTCTTCAGTCGTTAAAGCATTCTCAAAGTTTTCTTCTTGAACACTCTTTTGTGCAACTTTTTCTAATTTCTTCCAATCTTCACCTCTATCAATAATACTTCTTTGACCATACTCATCCTGAAAAATAAGTTCTAACATTTATATCTCCTTTAATTCTTTCATTCTCTCTAAAGATGCCATTGTCTCTAAAGCATGGACACACAATTGTAATGTTTCAACCTCATTAAGCCCTGCTTGTTTTGCCATACCTATAGACATAGATGTAATTAAACTATTGCTGTAATAAAACTCCATCCACTCTTTTTTCTTTTCGGATGATGAATTAACAAAATCAATCATCTCTTGTGAAAAATTATTTGATTTGACTGTCATAATCAGTTCACCTTCCACTGGACTGCATCTGTCAATATATTAGGAATTGTATCGCTATTCTGATAATCAACTCCGAATGTCCGTAGCATAACAGAGAAATCCTTAAGATCGAAATTGTTTGTCTTGCCTTCTTTGTCCTTATCAACAGGTATTGCTAATAGAATAGTGGCAACTAACATTGCCTTATGTGCTTCGTCCATCTCTACCCAATCCTTCTGATAGATTGTCACGTAGTAAGAATAAGGGCAATCCATTCTAATTGGCTGAGGCACTGCTTTTACTTCCCAGGGCTTGCCTTTCTTACTATCAGGACATTCTTTATTGGTGATTACAACACATTTTACAATGGAAAGGTCTATTCCGCTATAGACCTCAGGAAACTTATCAATAATCTGTTGTGCGATCTTTTCGAAATCGTCTAAAGCGGCATATTCAGGCTTCAATTGTGGCATTTTAATTCTCCTTATATTATTCTAAAGTTTTTAATTCTTTTGTATATTCTTCTATTTGTGATTTTAAAAATTGCTTTCTCGATTTTTTATTATATTCACGTTGGAACTCACTTGTTTCCAGATTAAAAAATATTTCAAAAAGTCCGCTATTTCTTGTGCCATAATTTTTCTCAAAAAACTCATTTTGGCAAATCAATTCCCATTTTTTGCTGTTTTTATACTTGACATAAAAATTAAGTTGATAATTAGGAATATTAGCCCAAGGATCATCAGCACGAGTGTTTCTCCATTCATAAATAACTGCCGAAACACAAGAATGATTTTTCAAATAATGAGCATCATATTCACAATAATTTAATTCAACTTTTTTTGTAGTATATTTATATTCTGGAAATCTTTTTTCTTCAAAGGCGAAAAATGGGCTAAACATTACACTTCTCCTTTCTAAATGTCAAGATGTGAATAATCATTTTTATCAATATCTTCAACTTCTGTGCTGTATAGCAATTCATCCAAGTTCTCTGTCTCATTATCTTTTTGCCAATAACATTCTAATAATGAAATGTTTCTTGCCGCTAAAGGCCAGACGAACTCATCTTGTCCATACCAACTGCCAATTATATCTTCTAATAAATCACTTTTTTCTTCTGCTGGAGTAGCAATAGCAACAACACTAAATATATTATTGGTTTGAATAAAATACCCCCAAGGATAAACCTCTATCAAATTACATCCAGTTAAACGGAAACACATATTAGTATGATTTACTTTTGGCTCTACAGCATATGCTTGACTTATTTCATATAAATCGTATTTGATGATGTCCTTACCATATTCAACATTTTGCCATTCATAAAAAGAAGACAATTTATCACCAAAAAGTTCAGGATGTTTTTCTTCTTTCTTTATTTCATCTGTTTCGTCGAAAGAAAACTCAAAAACTATAGTATCTCCTTTATATCCATCTTTTTCTACATTAGAAAAATCTAATTTCGGCATCCCCATAAAATCAGAAAAAACATAATTTTTATTATCCTTTTCGTATAATAAATAATAATTCATTATAGGAACATATCTGCTAAATCTACTCTCTATCTCTTTAATAATAGCCAGTAAATCATCAATCTTCTTCGCTTTCTTTATCATACATTACTTAACTAATTTTGCTTCTGTTGCCCACTCATTCCAATCTTTCAAACACTCCCAATGACAATCTTTTTCAGGTAGAGACATCCACATAACAAATCTTCCTTCCAAAACACTTGGTTCTAACCCAAAAAAATTAAACATTTTATTTGTTTTTATGTCAAGAACTTGTCGTTTTTCACTTCCCTTTTTCCATATGCTATTTTTAACAGGAAATCTTTTACTCTTCGCCATTTTTCTTCTTCTTGCCTCCGAACTTTTTAAATGATTTTTTCTTAAATACTATCTTCTCGCCAGTTTTTACATCATAAAATCCACTACATTTTTTATCTTTCGCAAAATCTTCACATCCCAAAATCTCGTTGCCCTTCTTACTCATATGTATAACTAATTTCTTACCACAATTCTCACAATTAAAATTACTATAATTCTTTTCTTTAACTACTTTTTCTACTATTTCTCCATCTTTCCCTATTTTTGCTGTATAATCACAAGGTGTTTCTTTATTCCCATAATTAGAACATCCATAGAAATCTCCCCACTTTGAATGTTTCTTCATTAATGGTGCTTTGCACTTCGGACACTTTAATCCTGTCTCACTTAATTTTGTCTTTACACCTTTTGAATTGTCAATGTCAGATTTTAATCTCTCCCAAAACTCTTTTAATGTTGCCAATTTACTTACTTTTCCATTAGCGATATCATCTAACTTATCTTCTAATTGACTTGTAAAATTAATATCAATAAAACAAAAATTAGAAGCAATTAAAAAATCAGAAACATTTATTCCTAAATCTGTGACAACTATATTTTTCTTCTCAAGAGAAATATATTTTCTTGCTTCTAATGTCTTAGGAATAGTAGCATAAGTACTTGGTCTTCCTATCCCCAATTTTTCTAACTCTTTAATAAATGATGCCTCAGAATAGTGAGAAGGAGGTTGAGTTTTCTTTTCTTCTGTTCGTGCATCAATAACATCAACAACTTCTCCTACTTTTAAATCTGGCAAAAACTTATCTTCACTTGATCCGTAATCCCAAACTTTTCTAAATCCATCAAAGATTTCTTTGCTTCCAGTGGCAGATAAAATATATTTTTCACAAATGAATTCTACACTTCTTCGTTCATAAATTGCTGGCGTCATCTGCGAAGCAACCGTTCTCTTGTAAATTAATTCGTATAATTTTTTCTCATCTTGTCCTAAAGAATTACAACTTGTAGTGACAATATCTGTAGGGCGAATGGCTTCATGTGCTTCTTGAGCATTTTTGCTCTTTGTCTTATAAAAAATCGCAGAAGAAGGAAGATAATCTTTTGAAAAATTACTTCCTATATGAGTTCTTATACTTAAAATGAAATCTGGAACTATATTCTGTGAATCCGTTCTATGATATGTTTGGACGCCTGCTTCATAAAGTTTTTGCGCTGTCTTCATAGTCCTATCAGGACTAAATCCTAAAATACTTGATGCCGCTTGTTGTAATGTTGAAGTGGTGAAAGGAGGATAGGGACTTACATTAACATTTTTTACTTCATATTTTGAAACTTTTACTGGCTTATTTTTAAAAACTGAAATTATTTTAAGTGCATCTGCTTCAGTATGTATGTCGAGTGCTTTCGGTTCTTTAATTAGTGCTACAATTTTATCTTTTTTCTTCGTAAGAAGATCTATCTCTACTGGCCAATATATAACAGGAACAAAGTTTTTTATTTCTTTCTCTCGTTCAGAAAGAACACGGAGACCAGCAGATTGCACACGACCGGCAGATTTACCTCCAGTCGCCTGTTGAGTGGGCCAACTTGTGCGGTAGCCCACAAGGCGATCCAGTATCCTGCGTGTTTCATAAGCATCAACAATATCTATGATGTCATTTATATTTACGGAGTTCTCTATCGCTTTTAAAATATCAGTTTTATTTATAGATCCTGTAGTGGCTCTTCTTACATTTTTATGATCTTTTAATAAAAACCTATATATATTATAGCCCAATCCATGCCCCTCAAAATCTAAGTCGGTCATAATATAAATTATTTCTTTTCCTTTTGCACACTTCTCAATTTTCTTTGCCACATCTTCTTTTCCTGGCAAGATCTCAAACGTTGGTTCAAAATCTTTTTTTATATCTACGCTCAATTTTTTTTCAGGTAAGTCCAGAACGTGGCCATACGAAGCGACCACTTCATAATCTTTTGATAAGCAATGTGAAACTTTTGAAATCTTTCCAGGACTTTCTAAAATTACTAAATATTTTGCCATTTATCCCTCTATTTCGTTATAACCAATTAGATTAGCCATCTGTTCTAAAAAGTCAGGACAATTCATCATAGCACTTTCCTTCTGATAAATGGCTTCTTCACAACATATGTCTTCATCTTCAATAAAATTAGAACAAAGTTCCCATAACTTCTTCATATCATCGTCTGTAGGATTTTTGTCAATCACTTTTTTCAACTCCAATTTATTTTTTCGCCCGAAAAAATTATACCTTCCAAACTTTGTAATCTCTAACAATAGCACCGCTCCCTATGGCAGAAATATGCCCCCAAGCATTAGAATATGCTTGATCTTGTGTCCAATTTACATCTCTACAATCCTTTTTATTATTAAATGTTTTTCCAATTAGTTCTGGATCAGATTTTGCACTAAAATCATCAGAAAAAATGCCACTATTTAATAATCTATTATATGGTGCTTCAATATCCTTCTCACTAAGACCGATATTCCGTGCTATGTCTTTTATGGTAGGAGAAGCCCCTTTAATAAAAGCAACAAGAATTGCTACAGCATATCCACCTTCTAAATCTTCTTTACTTACTTCTCGCCAATTCAATCCACAAATAGTTTCAACAAACTTTTCAAACTTCATTAAGTTCTCCTTCTTATTTATAATATTTTATAATATTTAGAGTAAAATCCTGGACGGCAAGGGACACTTGACACGAAAATACCTATTTCTTTCGTCTTATCTTCTCTACGAAAAACATAGATGTATAATTTTTCGTATTTTTCCCAATCGATATAATGCTCTCTTGCATATCTTATGTCTGACAAAATCCAATCATTTACCCATTCTATCTTAGGATAAATAGCATTTTTATAAGCATTTTCATCATTACTATACGATATATGTTTGTCTCCGTCCTTATCAAAACAATAAGGAAAAGCAAAACCTACAGGATTACCCTCTATAGAGAATGCTGCAAATTCAAAACTTTTATTCTTCGGAATATCCTCTTTAGCATAGAAGAACGTCGTTTGTTCTATTTTTACTCCATCAACTTCATAAAATAGTGGTTTACTTTTAACTTTTTGAACACTTTTTTCTTCATTCCCAAATAATTTTCCAGAAAAAATAGAACTTAAAAATCCAGCAGGAATAATTTTCAAAAACTTTCTTCTATCCATTTTTTGTTCCTTATATAATAAATTATTCTTCAAATAATTCTAATATTTCTTTTTCATATTCATCAAAAGAAACATTTTGTCCAAACTTTTCTTTCCCTGGAGAAATTGTGCAAATTATTGCACCTGTTTCTTCATTTTTTTCTTTTGATAAAATAAGAGAAGAGTCCCGAATTACATTTTCTACAACAGGAAGGAATGATAGATCTTCTACAACACACTTTTGCTCAACATCTTGGATTTGCACTTTATTTATTATTTTATAGAGGTCAGAAATCTCAAAAACACATGCCATAGTTTTCTTTCTCTTTTTTTTAATAGGTTTTTTAATGCTATTCTTTTTCTCTCTTGGCATTATTATATCTCCGAAGAATTACACTTATGATTTATTTTTTCTCCATCCGTCTTTCCATAAAACTTCAGTAATTACTCTTGCTGTATCATAAACTTTATCATGAGGGAGTTTTGGGAATATAGCATGAGTCAGTTCGTGAATGAGAGTGTCTAGCCTTTTCTTATTCTTTATACCTTCATCTATTTCTATTAAATGATCTTTAAAATAGCACCAACCCCATGCTTTATCCATCTCATTATCTGGAAGTTCAATAATTTTCCAAACTTTATTATGGATTTTAACAATCATTACATATCCTTTATTTGATTTTCTAAAGTAGGGATATCCAATTTACTATTTAGACACTTAATTGTTGACATTGTTCTATCTATTTTTTCAGGAGCCTCAACTGGTGTTATAGTTATCCCTAAATTAAATCTTTCATTTATCATTCCCACAAGTTCATATTTAGAAATAATATTAGAAAAAACGTGGAAAAGTCCATTTTCATATAATCCATCCTTTATTATTTTTTCACAAACCTTAGCATATTGTTTTGTAGTAATCCCATTCCAAAAATGATTAGTAAAACCATTTATAGTTTTATCTTTTTGTGATTTTACCCAAGAAACTAAACTAGCATTATTATGTATCTCTTCTCCAATAATACTCGTTCTTATAACCATACAATTTTCTGGTTCACCTAATGATTTACTTTTGCCATAAAAATCTAAAGCATTATGTTCTGATTTCTCATCATAATTGCCAGTTTTACCATCAAAACAACAATCTGAAGTAATATGGATTATCTTACCAAATTGATGATTTTCTACAAAATTTGCTAATTTTCGCGGGAAAATAGAATTGATTTCAATAGCGTCAATGTAATTTTTTCCTATTGCTGGTTTAATTTTTCCTATGCACGAAATCAAAAAATCTTCGCCCGAAGAGGAAAAAGGAATGTCATATAATGAGTCCACTAACGGATCAAAAGGAAACTTATTCTTTCCATAAGAAACACTTTCATTTCTGTAAGATAAATAAACATTATCCTCACCAAATGTTTTTATCATTTCATTGCCCACACTACTCCCCAGCATACCTGTGCTTCCTAAAACTATAATTCTCATTTATTTATCCTTTTTATCTATAATTCTCCGACCATATATTCCAATAATCATAATCTCCTCTTATATCGTCTCCCTTACTATCTTCCAATGAACTCGTTGAATAAAATATAACTCTCGTATCATCTTCTAAGTTCTTAAATCCATTAAAATTATTAGCAGGAATAAATAAAATAGACGGATTTTTATCAGATAAAATAAACTTACTAACATCTTCTATTTTTCCGTTCTTTACTTCAGAATTATATTTATCTATTCCCACAACTCCAACAATTATAGACCCTTTAGCCACATAAACATATTTCGCCTCTTTTTTATGACCATGCCAAGCACGAATAAAATTTATATCATGATTTTCTACTTGATAAAATCTTTTTACGCCAAAAAAATCAAAATCATTTACGAAACGAAGACATCCTCTGTCGTCTACAGCACAACCACCTTTTATTAATTTAATTTCACTCATATTTTTGCCCATTTCTTAATAAAATCTACATTAGAATAAATCGGACTATTTAAATTTTTAATTCTATTTTCTTTAATTACTTTTTGTATCTGTAAAATACCATCTTCTAACGTTAATCTCGGCATCCATCCATATTTCCTATAAGCGTCAGAAGTAACTTTATAATTTCTTAAATCTTCATATTTTAAATCGTGTAATTCTACTTTAGTGTCAGGAATAACTCTCTGTATCTCTTTTGCCACATCACATATCTTATAATTATCATAGTGTAAATTATATAAACCACTTATATTATTCTTTAATCCGAACTCTATAGCAGAAGAAACATCACGGACATGTAATAAAGGACGCCACTGATCTCCTCCAAAAACTTTTAATGTTTCTCCTAAAACTGCTCTCATTGTTAGGATATTTACAACCAAATCTAATCTAATTCTTGAATGCTCATCACCTAATCCAAAAAGTGTCCCTAATCTAAAAATTAAAGGATCTTTTGAGTTTTTTAAAATATATTGCTCTGCTGATAATTTCGTTTCAGCATAAATAGATAGAGGATTGGTGTCAGAGTTCTCATCAATTAAATTATTGTTAATCCCATAAACTGATGCGGTACTCAAATAAATTATTTTTCCATTATAATTATCACATAACCATTTAGGAGCATCTTCATTGATAGATTGAGTGAGATAAGGATCTACTGCACATGCTCCATCTCCTACAATGGCAGCTAGACATATTACTACATCATAGTCGGGCAATAATTTTGCCATTTTTTTTCTGTCTCGAATGTCTCCATGAATAAAATTAACATTTTTTAAAAATCTTTCTTCATATAATAAATTATCATATACTGAAACATTATAATTTAGAGAATTGAGATAATCTACTAAATAACCACCTACGTAGCCAGCTCCTCCGACAACTAGAATCGTCATATCTATCTCCTAAAGTTTTTGCTTTCCAATCCAAAATAAAAAAGTATTTCATAAGGATAGTAAACTGATTTCTCAATTATATTAAAATAATTATTTAATTTGTTTTCCCAGTAATCCATTTTTTGATTATTTATATGTAAACGATACCCATTGACTACATCTTCATGGTTAGCTATAGTCAACGCACTGAATCTTGCTATTTTAGAAAAAGTTAACAATATGCTATCGATAAACTCTTCTTCTATATGCTCTAATACATTTGTGCATGTTAGTGCGTCGAATCTCAAATCTTCTAATTTGTTCAAATCTTTTGTTAAATCTATTTTTATAAACTCAACATCTAGTTCATAGAACTTTGATATATCAGTACATGTTATATTATTTTTTTTAAAATAGTTTAAAATAACATTTATAAGTATACCTCGTCCTGTCCCTATATCTATAATTTTTTCATCTTTTTTTATTTTACTCATCAAAAAATAAAAAGGTCCAGAATATGCTGGATTTTTTAATATTTCTTCGATAGTGGCTGGAATGTAATTATAGACTTCAGAAGTTTTATATACTTCTTCATATATTTTTAAATAATCATAATTTTCCATGTTAAATCCTATTTAGATACATTCTTTATATTCTTCTTTATTCCTAATATATTGTGCTGTATCTCTCTGTTCTTGTAAATATATTTTCATTTCATTTGAAGAATTCAAATCGTTATAGACATATAAAATCTTATCAATAAATTTCATTCTTTTTAGGCCACACATTTCAATCATAGGATAGAGGTATGCAGCATCTCCAGCTACCTTGAAATATTCTCCATCAGGAGATCTTAAATCTTTGTCTTCTATCATATCCCATAATTTTTTTTTAAATGTTCTTAAATGAGACACAAACCAAGCTGCACTTTTTCTATAATTTCTAGCATCTTCAAGTTGCCTACATAGATCCTTATATTCATTACTTAATGGGATATACTGTCCATATGTCATCCATACATCGTTATTTTTATATATCTCATCTAAATATTTTAATACATTATTATCATATAAATAATCATCTCCATCAACTGTTACTATAATATCATCCTTATCTATACTTGAATTTTTTATAGCCTCAACAGTGCTATACAATGGAGACCCAACATGATGTTTATTCCTAATAAATTTTATTCTATTATCACAAGAATACGATAACGCTATATCAAAAGTTTTATCACTAGAGGAATCATCAACTATAGTTATTGTGTAGTCCTTAAAATCTTGATACACGATAGAGTCCAAACATTTCGCTATATAACAACTAGAGTTATATACAGGCACAATAACTATAAATTTATTACTCACATTACACCTTAAAAATTATTTTAAAATGACTTTTATTTCGTTCTGTTTGCATAAAATTACATAATGGTTCTTTTACAATGAATTCTGTGGGACAGCATGTTTTTAATTTTAAATTATCATAGAATTCACTTTCTACTATATGCTCTTTATATCTGTTTACAAATATATTAAATCTATCATAATTTAATACGCCTATATGTCCATGCCTTCTATTGGCGTCTTTTTCATTCATGGAATTAGGCGTGGTAAAAAATATTAGTCCTCCCGGTTTAATTAAACTAAAAACTTTTTCCATAAATAATACATGGGATTCAGGAGGAAGATGTTCATATATCTCTAAAGCGAATATATAATCATACAAATTATTATTAAAATTCTCAAAGCTACAATCAATATAATTTATGTTTATATTTTTATTATATTTATTTGCAAAATTTATACAATCTTTATCTAAATCAATAGCATCAATATTACTATTTTTAAATATGGTAGATAAACAAGATGTCGCATGCCCTATTCCACAACCCATATCTAATATCCTGTAATTGCCATTTCTATCATTTATTGAATCTAAAAAACCACTATACATTGCCCAATGCTCTAGTGCCCATGTTGACCAATAGGTATAAGGAAGTGATGGAGATTTCATTTCTTTATTTTTAGTCATTGGCAATCCGCTTCCTATCCAACTTGCTCTCAAATCCTCGTTTGTATAACAAGATTCTATAATCTCATCTAATAATAACTGATTATCTATCTGGCTATAGCGATTTAAGTGGAGTATCTCTTTTTCTATTTGTATATAATTTATATATTCGTTGAAGTCATCCATATTTAATCCTTTTTAATTTATAACCATAATAGCTGTTTCCTTGATTTTCTTATTATACTAAGACCTGGATTGAAAGGAAAAGTTATTATTTCACAATTGTCTTTTCTTTTATTCCTTATTTCCCAAGCTGTTTTGAATGAATCGGAACAAAATTTATCATCTAAAAGATACTTACTTTTAGGGTATGTATCGTGTAAAAAAATTAATCCATCATCTGACACTAAATTAAAAAAATTATCAAAATCTTTTAAACTTTGTTCAAAACGGTGGTCTGCATCTATAAATAACATATCTATAAACATATTTTGAGATTTTGCCACGTCAAAGAACTCGTCTGTTCTCATTTGGAAAAATTCAAACGTAGAGTAATCTGTATCGCTTCTCCTTTCTATATCAACTCCGATAGCCCTATCACAAAATGGAGACACTTTAGTTATTGTTTGAGCGTTGCATATTCCAAGCTCAACATATAAATATGGATTTATTTTACTAGCAATTAGAGATATAATATCTGTATGCATATTTACCCATTCTTTTCTCTGATATATCGGGATATATTCTTTCATTTGATTTCCTTAAAGTGAAGAAAAAATATTTTCTAAAACTTCGACATCTCCAATTTTACATTTATCACGATACCAATTATAAGCGTTTTCAGTTATTTCCATATATTGATCTTTTGTAATAGACAATAGATATTCTACTAATTTATTATTATCAAAATAAAATTTTCTATAGTCTATAAATAAATTTAATGGTATAATATCTTCTATATTGTAGCATCCATAGTATATGGCTATAGTT
>Ga0265322_10000458_pt1 | contig 16347 bp, 13 predicted proteins | sample 41222metaG_FD_193584 | JGI IMG/M metagenome (GOLD analysis project Ga0265322, IMG submission 193584) | Rhizosphere microbial communities from Carex aquatilis grown in University of Washington, Seatle, WA, United States - 4-12-22 metaG | ecosystem: Host-associated > Plants > Roots > Rhizosphere...
TGGGCCTCGACGAGACGGGTGATGGCCTCCGGCGACAGGTTGGGTTGGTCGCAAAGGACCAGCAGTGCGGCTTCGAGCGACAGCGAAAACTCCTCCAGCACCTTCACCCCGGTGCGAATCGACGAGGCCAGTCCTTCCGTCCACTCGCGGTTCTCGGCGATGAGCACCGGCAGCCGCGCGACCTCCGGCCGGATGGATTCAAAATGCGCGCCCAGCACGACCACCACCGGCCAGGCGGGCGAGGCGAGGAGCGTGTCCACCGTGCGGCGCAACAGCGTGCGGCCGTCGAGCCGCAGCAGCTGCTTGGGTTCGCCCATGCGTGTCGAAGCACCGGCGGCCAGGACAACCGCGCCAAAGTGAAACGGCTTAGCCATGGATCGGTTTACGGCGATCGCGCAGCGGGCGGGCGTCGCGGCCGGACAGCACAGACTGCATTTCCGCCAAGATGGCGAGTGCCACCTCCCCGGGATTATCAGCGCCGAGATCGAGCCCCACCGGGGCGTGCAGCCGCGCGCGCATCCCGGGGGTGAGGGCAAACCCGTCTGCCACAAGATCGGAGAGAATCTTCTCCGTGCGTTTCCTGGGGCCGAGCAGTCCGAGGTAGGCGAGGGGACGCGGCAGCAGCGCGCGAAGCAGCGGCAGGTCGTGGCGGTAATGATGGGTCATGATCACGGCGAGCGTGTCGGCGCCCAGGGCCACGCGGGCGGGCGCCTCCTCGGGCCGCGCCACGATGACGGCATCGGCGGCAGGAAAGCGTTCCGGCGTGGCGAAAGCCGGGCGCGGGTCGACGATCGTCACCTGCCAGCCGAGTTCCTTGGCGAAACTCACTAGCGGCTGGGCATCATCGCCCGCCCCGAAGATGGCCAGCGCAACCGGGGGAGGCACGCTTTGGCGGAACACCTCTGCTGCGGGCGGCAGCGCGGGCAAGGCGTCTGCCAGCTGGGTGCCGAGCGGCACGCCTTCAGGGCCCCGCCAGACGATGGCCAGCCCGGTCGCCACTCTCCGCTGGAAATTTTCCCGCACGGCATCGGCCCAGCGCGGCTGCGACGGCAGTTTCTCGATCAGCACATGGACCACGCCGTGGCAGCCCAATCCCACCCCCCAGACCAGGTCATTTTCAGTGGTGGTGTCGTAAGTGATCGTTTTCGCCGTGCCGCTGTCCAGCACTTCGCGGGCATGAGTGATCACGTCATCCTCGAGGCAGCCTCCGCTGATGGAGCCGATGCGCCGGCCGTCGGCCAGCAACAACAGCCGCGCGCCCGGCCGCCGGTAGGAGGAGCCTTCGACCTTCACCAAGGTGGCCAGAACGGCTTTTCCCGCCGGGGCGGATTTCAGAACGCTCAAAATCTGCTGTAGTTCCTTCATCAGACGCGACAAACGAAATCCAATCCAACTGGCTCACGTTGGCGAGCGAACAAACAAAACCAGCCAGGAGCTGTTCGCTATGGACGGCACCACCGCTCCTGGAACGGCCGGCAACCCCCTTAAAATGAGCCAATTGCAACCATTTGGTCGCATTTTAACAAATTTGTTGCCTAACGGCAGGTTACTTGCTTTGTTCCCCGGCCAAGAGAATCCGGTGGGCTTAGCCCACATGCTCTTACCAACCAAAGCACAACTGATCAAACTATGAACCTGAATTCCGTAAGGAAATCACGGGCTCCGCTTGCGCTGATTTTGGGCGTGGCCTTATTCGCGGTCTCTGGCAACGCCCAGACTTCCGCTCCGCAGGAAGAAAAAGAAGTGAAGATGGAGAAATTCGTGGTCACCGGTTCCTACATCCCGGCGGCTGCGGATGAAAACAAGGCGATGCCGGTCCAGGTGATCGATATTTCGTCGATCCAGATGTCCGGTGTGGACACCAATGTCCTGGATGTACTGCGGAAAACGGTCCCGCAAATCCAGGGCGGCAACAATATCGGCGTTGAGAATGCCAACATCTCTGGTGCCTCCACGAACGGCGGCTCGCAGGTCTCCCTCCGCAACATCGACACCTTGGTTTTGATCGATGGGAAGCGCGTCGCCCCGTCCGCCGTCGCCGCCAGCGGCGAGTCCGGGACCGGCGGTGAATTCGTCGATCTCAACCTTGTTCCCATCTCGGCCGTGGAGCGCATCGAGGTCCTGACCGATGGCGCCTCCGCCATCTACGGTACGGATGCCGTTTCCGGCGTCATCAACATCATCCTCCGCAAGGATTACCAGGGCGCGGAAGTCAACTTCCACATGACGATGGCCCCGAAGGACACGGGCGGCTATTGGCGCGAACGCTCGATTTCGGCTGTGGCCGGTGTCGGCGATGCCAAGACCCACCTGATGTTCTCGGTCGAATGGACCAAGTCCCAGCCGCTGTGGGAGCGCGACACCGCCTATGACAATCCGTATTTCGGCACCTCGTCCTATCCCGGCATCATCAATAGCTCCGGGGGCGTCTTCTATCAACTGGCGCCCGGATTGAATGCCCCGACGAACACCACGCCAACCACCGTGGCCAATTTGGTCGCCCAGGGCATCTACGCGGTGAATACCAATGTGCCTGCCGGCTTCAATCTTTCCGGCAAGCCCACGGTTATTAACGCCGTCAACAAGCGGATCGCTACCGTCTCGGGCAGTCACGTGATCAACGACCAGATCACGCTGAAATCAGATTTTATCTACGGGTTCACGGAGACGAACTACCAGTTGAATCCCCAACCGGTCACGGCGAGCAGCACCACGCTCCTCTCCTATGCGCCGACCTATGTTCCGCCGATCACGGATACGGGCTTCACCATCCGCAATCGCTTCATCGCGGGACCGAACCGTATCTACGATAATCAAACCAATTTTTATCGGATGACGGCGGAGTTGGACGGCAAGGTGAACGACTACTTCAACTGGCAGGTTTACGGCAACTATAACCTCTCCGACCAGACGGCGTATGGCTTCAATCAGATCCTCAATTCCGCTCTCCTGAGCGCGTTGAAGTCCGGATTGATCAACCTGTTCGCCATCACGCAGGATCCGGTGAAGCTTGCCCAGGCCAATATCTTCGGCACGTCGATCGGCGCTTATCGGAGCCAGTTGTACACCTTCGATGCGATCGCCAACGGCAAAATCTGGGATCTGCCTGCCGGGCCCCTCCAGTACGCCGCTGGCGTCGAGTACCGCAAGGAGTCACTGGATTCGACCGCCGACTACAACAGCACCATTCCGCCGGGCGCAACGTCGTCCCTGTGGAACAGCGGCACGTCGCTCGCCCCCTTCAAGGGGCAGCGCTACGTGAATAGCGAGTACGCGGAACTGAAGGTGCCCCTGACCAGCCCGCAGAACAAGATTCCCGGACTGTACCTCCTCACGCTCGATGGTGCGTATCGCCATGAAGCATACCAAGGCGGCAACAAGACCTCGGTTCCGAAGGTTACGCTGCGTTATCTGCCGTTCGACGACCAACTCGCCCTGCGTGCGACGTACGCCAAGTCCTTCACCGCCCCGACACTGTACGACCTGTACGGTCCGTCCGCCTCCGGGTTCACCACCGGCCTTGGCGGCATCAACGCGTACAACTCGTCCGGCAACCCGACCGGGGCCAAGTTTGCCCCCCTGCAGGGCTACCAGATCAACGGCTTCAATCCTCTCCTCACCCCGTCGCACGCCAAGAGCAAGACCTTCGGCGTCATCCTCTCGCCGAAGTTTGCGAAGGGCTTGGAAGTCACGGTCGACTATTATAAGATCGAACAAACGGACCTGATCGGCTCGCCCGGAGGCACCGTCACGATGGTGCAGTCGGTCGAAGCGCTGGGCGCGGCCTCACCGTTCTCACAGTACGTCACGCTGAACGACTTCGGATTCAACGGCGGCGCACATGTGACGGGCCCGGGGCAGCTCTCGCCGAATCCGTCGAACATCTATGTGATCCAGAACCTGGTCAATATCGCCTCGCAGAAGCAGCATGGCTGGGATCTCAACGTCCGCTATACGCTGCCCTGGCAGAATTACGGCCGCGTTGTGATCAACACGGAATGGGCGATCCTGAAGCAGTTCTTCCTGGTGTCGGGCCCGACCGACCCCGGCACGGACTACTCTGGATTTAATGACTACGGCACGCTCCCCAAGACCCGCTCCTATACGACCATTGACTGGGACTACCAGGCGTATGGTGCGACCTTGGGGTACACCCACATCAACCACGTCGACAATCTCTTTGGCGACTGGATCAATCCCTATAACACATTCGACCTCTCATTCCGCGTGAACCTCGGCAAGTTGGACACACACCTCAACGGCATGAGCATGAATCTTGGTGTGACCAACTTCACCAACCAGAAGCCACCGCTCGATCGGGATAATTACGCCAGCCCGCCGTTCGATGCCAGTGCCTACAGCTTCTTTGGCCGGATCTACTACATGGATCTCCGCATCAAGTTCTGATCGGAGCCAGTCCGTTTCTCTCACCGCGCCCCTCCTCACGGAGGGGCGCTTTTTTTTAAGCGCGCCCGGCGGGGCGCCTACGACGCGCGACGGACAAAACGCACGGTCGTGGACCCGGTGTTTTTCTCAAAATCGACCACGGGGAATCCCCGGCGGGGTGCCGGCGGGCCGAGGATTTTTTTATACGATGACAACCAGCCGGGCGGATGGAGCCGGACCACGCCATTGGTCAACTCGACATGGCTGACCGCGACCTGCCCGACGCCGCGCACGGCCAGGCGCAGCGGTCCTGTGGCCGGGGTCGCTGACCCCGGGCCGGCCTCCGCGAGTCCGGCTACAGTAACCGGCACGGAAAGCTCACGGCGGATGCTGGCGCGGGGCCGCGCCGCAAAAGCCCGGAACTCGATCGTGTACAATCCGTGCAGGGTTCGCCACGAGCCGTCGGGCTGCCGTTGTTCGACCACCACCTTTTGCAGGGCTGGCGCGAAATTATGCAGCGTGAATTGCAGCTGCCAGGCGCCGCACACCGGCGTGGCACGCCGGATGAGGTCGTGGTTGCGCGCCGCTTTTTCCAGCCATTGCTGCCAGGCGCGCAAACGCTCGGCGTCACGCGCCAGCATGAGTTCGTTGGGTCCCCGTTCCTGCGGATCGCGTGAACGATTCCACATCGTCCGGGCGGCGGTGCGGCCGGCGCGCAGGGCGCCGGCGAAAATCGCGGCTTCGTGCCGGAGTTGGTTGAGAGTAGCGCGGTGCTTCAGCCCGCGCTTATGAACACCAAGCGCAGGCTGAAGCACTGCGCTACGGATCATCTCCTGCCGCAACTGAAAGACCGCTTGTGCGCTGCGCCGCACGAAGACATCCCGCTGCGCGAGGCAACGGCGGAAGGCGATACTCGCCGCCAGCGGCAGCGGCAGCGTCTGGCGGCTCAACCCGGCAAACAGCGTCTCCTCCCGCTGGTAGGGCGGGACACCGTCCCGCCCGGCACAGACGTCCCACCGGTCGTTGATCTGCCAGCAGTAGTAACCGGAGAACGCGTATTTGTCGCAAGCCATGGCTGCCCGTGCCCAATGCCGAGCTTCCGCCGGGCAGGGCGCGTTATCCCTAACGCGCCGCGGCGGCTTGGGGACAAGCCGCCCTACCTGAATCCCCCCAAACACGCGTGCAAATCCCCGACGCAGCATTTCTCGCGGATCCTCAACGCCTGGATTCAGCCACAGACAGGCGGCCGCGGCGTCGACCACCGTGGTGAGTTCGAGTGCCAGACGGTTCGACTCCCAAGAGGTGATCAGGAAGCCGCCTGCACCGACGCGGCGGCAGCGCCGCCACCATGAGAGGATGTTCTTCAACCGTTCGCCGAAGACCGGCAGGGGTTCGTAGCGGAACGCGCCGTTCATCGGGCAGCCCCAGTACTCGATGCCCCGGGCCTGCAGCGGCGTGGCGAGGTCGGCCTCCGCGAAGTTATGGAGCTCGACGCGTGGCCGGCGGGCAAACGGGTAGTAATACCAGTCGTACGCGATCACGTCGCGCGGCAGTTGCGGAATGGCCGCCGGCAGCAGCGCCAGCATGTCGGCCCACAGGCCCAGGCGCAGGCCGAGCGATTGGGTGAGCTGGTGCAGCCGGTTGACGTGGGCCGCGAAATGACCGGCCAGTCCCGCGCGTGCGATCTCCGCGCGGCAGCGCGGGCATTCGCCGAGGTGAAACGACTCGTCGAGGCCGACGTGCACCTTCCCGGCGGTGCAGAACGGCGCCATGTCGCGCAGGAGTTTTTCGGCGATCTCGGTCGTGCGCGGATGCAGCGGACAAATCTGGCCCCGCGGGAGGGGCCGGCCGGCGGTGTCGCGCCGCTCGTTCAAATCGCGCAGTCCGGGCGCCTTGATGAGATACTGCGTGTGGCCGAGCAGGTTGACGATAGGCACGACGCGGATGCCGGCGGCAGTTGCCGCGTTCACGAGCCGCGTCATCTGCTTGTAAGTATAAGCATCGACGCGCGCCACAGCGGGCAAGCTCGGGTATTCGACCGCATCCTCCAGATGGAGATAAAGCTCCTGATAGCCCCACTCGGCATAGCGCGGCAGCAGTTTCAGGAGGAAGTCCAGCCGCTCCACCTGACGGGCGAGATCCCACTGAAAGGCGCGGACTGGAGACACTCGTTGAGATGGTCGGCGATTCATTAGGAGTCGGGCCGGAGGTTGCGCTGGCGCAGGTACTCCTGCAGCCACACCCGGCCGCTGGCTTCGTCGATGAACGCGCCTTCAAGCTGAGCCTCGGCGCAGGCGTCGAGAATGGGCTTGAAATGCGGGCCGGGCGTCAGGCCGAGTTCGAGCAGATGCCGGCCGAGGATCAACGGGCGTGGCGCAGCCTCGCTCACGGCCAGGGCGTGGGCTTTTTCCCGCAGCGCCTGGATGCAGATCTCGGTCTCGCGCGAAACCAACGGCGGCCGGCCGAGATGATCCGCCCACATGACGGTGCACAGATCGTCGATGGAGGCGGGAGTGAGTTTGCGGGCGAGCCGGCGCACGGCGCTGTCGGAAAACTCCGGCTGGTCCCGATCCGGCCGGGACTGGCCGTGATGGTGCGCCAGGTGGTGCACCACGAGCGGCCGCACCCACTCGATCAGGTCCAGCGGGGCGCCGATGCGGCGGAGGAAGTTCTCGGCGGGCGGCCCGCCGGCCTCTTCGTGGCCGGGACTGAGCCAGCGCAGCGTGCCGCGGCGATCGGCATGCACCGTGGTTGCGGGCTTGCCGAAATCATGCGCCAGCACCGCGAATGTCAGATAGCGCCGCCGCGACGCGTCGCTCTCCCGCCACTCCGGCAGGCGGGCGAGCGCGTCGAGGCAGAGCTTGGTGTGCGTGAGCACGTCGCCCTCCGGGTGCCATTCGGGTTCCTGCAGCACGCCCGCCATCGCCGCGATTTCCGGGAAGTGGACCAGCCAGCCGGTCTGCTCGAGCACGGCGAGGCCCCGCGCGGGGACCGTGGATTTGACGGCCCATTTCTCCCATTCGCCCCACACGCGCTCGACCGCCAGTTCGCCGTAAGTGCCGGCGATGGTGCGGCAGAGCGCCGCCGTTTCCGGCGCCAGGGTGAGATCAAAACGCGCCGCGAGCTGCATGGCCCGCAACACACGCAGCGGATCCTCGCCGAACGATGGGCCGGTGTGCCGCAGCACCCGGGCGCGCAGGTCGGCCTGGCCGCCATGCGGATCGATGACCGTGCGCGTCAGCGGATCGTAGGCGATGGCGTTGATCGTGAAGTCGCGACGCGCGGCCGCCTCGGCCTCGGAAAGAGCGGAGTCGGGCGTCACCGCAAAGCCGCGGTGCCCCGCGCCGGTCTTCGATTCACGCCGCGGCAAGCTGAAATCATACTCCACGCCGGCCCGGCGCAGTTTGACGATGCCAAAACTGCGGCCCACCAGGTCGGGTTCGCCGAACGGTGCGAGGCTGCGGACCAGGGTCTCGTAATCGACCCCCGCCACCTCCAGGTCGAAGTCCTTCGGCTCGAGTCCGAGCAGCCAGTCGCGGACGCAGCCGCCCACGAGGCGGGGCCGTCCCACGGCGCTTACCGCCCGCACTATCGCGAGCAACTCATCGGGCAGTTGCATGGCAGGGTCGACACACGATGTCAGGAGGAGGTGGGGCCGGAAAGCTGGCGCCGGCCGCTCAACATTACGAGCACCCATCCCGCCAGCAGGGCCAGGCCGCCGGCCGGGGTGACCGGCCCTAGGGCGCGCGGAGCGCCCAGGGCGAGGCCGTAAAGCGATCCGGAAAAGAGGATGACACCGCCCATCCAGCAGAAGGCCGCCGCCGCCAGCAACGGCGGCAGGCGCCCGGCGCCGTTCTTCCAACCCGCCAGGGCGAGCAGGGCCACCGCGTGAATCAGGTGGTAGAGCACGGCGGTCTGCCAGAGGCCGACGGCCTGCCGTTGCTGCAACCAAGGGTTGAGCGCATGGGCCCCCAAGGCCCCCAGGATCACTCCGGTCACGCCCAGCAATCCGGCGAGAGGATATAAACGGTTTGGCGTCATGCGGCGAACAGACCGGTGGCCATCGGTCCGTTGCCAACGTCAGGGATGTCGGTCTTCGACGCAACGCTTGAAGCTGACGGCGCGGCTCCATGCCGCCGGCCGGTTTTCGCCGCGCTCCCATCTAAAGGGTTGACACTCCCCAGCGATAACCTACCTATGACCCCCTTTCTGCACATGAAAACCTTTCTTGCCAAGAAGGGGACGGTTCAAACGAAATGGCACCTGATTGATGCCGATGGTGTCGTGCTGGGCCGCCTCGCCGTAAAAGCCGCCAACCTCCTGCGCGGCCGGCACAAGGCCACGTACACCCCGCACGTCGACACGGGCGACTTCGTCATTGTCATCAATGCCGCGAAGGTCGCGCTCACCGGCAAGAAGGAGGAGCAGAACAGCTACATGACTTTCTCCGGCTACGTCGGCGGCGAGCTCTATCGCAAGATGTCCGAGATGCGCGCCCGCCGGCCCGAATACATCATCGAGCACGCCGTCAAGGGCATGCTCCCCAAGAACCGCCTCGCCCGGCGCATGCTGACCAAGCTGCACGTCTTCGCCGGCGCCAACCACCCGCACGAGGCCCAGAACCCCGTGAAGATTGCCGTCTGACCCATCCATGAGTGCTGACCTCACCGTGTTTTCCGCCACCGGCCGCCGCAAGACGGCCACCGCCCGCGTGCGCCTCGTCGAGGGCACCGGCAAGCTCGTCGCCAACGGCCGCGAGTTTGAGAACTATTTCTCCCACGAGAATTTCGCCAAGCAGGCTTATTCGCCCCTGCTCACCGTCGAGATGCGTGAGAAGTTCGACGTCACCGCCAACGTCAGCGGCGGCGGCATCAGCGGCCAGGCCGTGGCCGTGGCGCACGGCATCGCCCGCGCCCTGCAGAAATTCAACCCGGAACTCCGCATCAAGCTGAAGAAGGCCGGGCACCTCACGCGCGATCCGCGCGAAAAGGAACGCAAGAAGGCCGGCCAGCCGGGCGCCCGCAAGCGCTTCCAGTTCTCCAAGCGCTGAACGCGAGATCCTTGACTCTTTTCCAAAGAGCGGAGCGCCCCGGCGGCCTCCGCTTTTTTTTGTGTAGCCTGCTGTCCGTCCACAGTCTTCTGTTCACCCATCCTCCTCCTCCCATGAAAGTCGGCGTCGTCGGTGCGTCCGGTTATTCCGGCGAAACTCTCGTCAAGCTCCTGCTCGGCCATCCGCAGGTCACGCTGGGGGCCGTCACGTCGCGCCAGCACGCGGGCAAGCCGCTGGCGCAGGTGATCCCCGCGGTGCGCGGGATCGACCGCGGCCTGCGGTTTGTCGACTCCGACGCCGCGGCGCTCGCCGCGAGCGACCTCGCCCTGTTCTTCCTGGCGCTGCCGCACGGCGCCGCCGCCGCCTACGCCCGGGCGTTCATCGCCGCCGGCAAGAAGGTCATCGACCTCAGCGCCGACTTCCGCATCGCCGATCTCGCCACCTATGTGAGGTATTACGGCGAGCACCATGCGCCGGAACTGCTGGCCCGGGCGCGCTTCGTCCTGCCCGAACTGACTGCCGACGACTGGCAGAAATTCCCGCTCATCGCCGCGCCGGGTTGCTATCCGACGAGCATCCTCGTGCCGCTGGTGCCGGTGCTGCGCGCCGGCCTGGTGACGCGCGAGCACATCGTCGTCAATGCCTTCAGCGGCGTGAGCGGCGCCGGCCGCAAGGTCGAGGAGACCTACCTGTTCGTCGAGCGCGCGGAGAATGCGAAGGCCTACGGGCTGGTGAAGCACCGCCACCTGGCGGAAATCGAGGAGCAGCTCGCGCTGCACACCAGGGCGCCGACGGTCATCCAGTTCAATCCGCACCTCGCGCCGATGCGCCGCGGCATCGCCACGACCATCACCGTGCCAGCCGCGCCGGGCGCCACCCTCGAGGCCCTGTATGCCGCCTGGCGCCAGGCCTACGAGGGGCGGCCGTTCATCCAGTTGCTCCCCACCGGCGAGACGCCCGACACCGCGTCCGTCGCCGGCACCAACCGCGTCGACCTGTCCGCCGTCCACGATCCGCGCACCGGCAACTTCGTGCTCACCTCTGCCATTGATAATCTCGTTAAGGGGGCCAGCGGCCAGGCGGTGCAGATCATGAATCTCTGGTGCGGCTTCCCCGAGACGGCCGGGCTCGTCTGAGGACCGGCGTCTCCGGCGGCCCGCGTCGGCCGCACGTTTCCATGCGCGATGAGCCCTGAAAACTCTTGCACTCGCGCGCGTTTCAAACTGGGTTCATGCCGCAAAAGTTGCGGGTGATACCAGCAGGAATCCCGGATGATTGATCCTGCACCGCGCGCGCAACACAACCGACCGAGATCATGACCGAATTCCAAAGAAAAATCCTCTTCGTGGGCTACGGAGCCGTGGCCGAGTGCACGCTCCCGATTATTTTCAAGCTGATCAAGATCCCACCCGGGAACATCACCGTCATGGATTTCGAGGACCGGTCGGCGAAGCTGAAGCCGTGGACCGCCCGGGGCGTGCGCTTTGTGCGCGACCGCGTGACGAAGGAGAACATGGGCCGGCTGCTCGGCAAATATCTGGCGGCGGGCGACCTTCTCATCGACCTCGCCTGGAACATCGACGCCTGCGAGATCCTCCAGTGGTGCCACGATCACGGGGTGCTGTATGTGAACACCTCCACCGAGCTGTGGGATCCCTATGCCGGCGCGCCGAACAAGCACCCGACCGAGCGGACGCTTTACTGGCGGCACATGACCGTCCGGCGCCTGGTGGCCCGGTGGAAGGCCAAGGGTCCCTCGGCCGTGATCGAGCATGGCGCCAACCCCGGCCTGATCTCGCATTTTACCAAGCAGGGCCTGATCGACATCGGCGAGAGCCTCATCGCGGACCGGAAGGCAAAAGGGCGGGTCGCGGAGCAGATCCGCCAGCTCATTACGGAGCAGAAGTTCAACCACCTCGCGCGCCGGCTCGGCGTCAAGGTCGTCCATTGCAGCGAGCGCGACACGCAGATCACCGACCGGCCGAAGCAGGTGGACGAATTCGTCAACACCTGGAGCATCGAGGGCTTCCGCGAGGAGGGCACAACCACCGCCGAAATGGGGTGGGGCACGCACGAGAAGGAGTTGCCGTCCTTCGCCTACCGCCACCGGACCGGGCCGCGCAACCAGATCTGCCTTGCCCGCATGGGCATCAACACCTGGGTCCGGTCCTGGGTGCCGGACTACGCCATTCACGGCATGGTCGTGCGCCACGGCGAGGCGTTCACCATCTCGGACAAGCTGACCGTGTGGGAAAAGAACCGCGCGGTCTACCGGCCCACGGTCCACTATGCCTACTGCCCGTGCGACTGCGCCATCGCCTCGCTGAACGAACTGCGCGGCTACGACTACCGCCTCGTGGAGAATCAGCGCATCATGAACGACGAGATCACCAGCGGCGCCGACATTCTGGGCGCACTGCTGATGGGGCACGCGTACCAGTCGTGGTGGATTGGCAGCGATCTCAGCATCGGGGAATCCCGCCGCCTGGTGCCGCACCAGAACGCGACCACCATGCAGGTCGCCATCTCAGTGGTGGCGGCGGCGATGTGGATGATGGAGAAGCCCGCGGAGGGCGTCTGCGTGCCCGACGACCTGCCGCACGAGTTTGTCCTCAAGGTCTCGAAGCCGTACCTCGGCCGGTTCATCTCGAAGCCGGCCGACTGGACGCCGCTGCAGCACTACAAGAACGCCTTCAAGGGATACAACCGGCCGGACCTGGACTGGAAGGATCCCTGGCAGTTCAAGAATTTCCTGATCAAGGACGGCAGTTGAACGCAGCCCCTACCATCGCAGGCCATCCCGCCGGCACCGACCGGACGGGGCGTTCCAGCCGGCGGCAAAGCACCCAATCGAAAGGACGGCCATGGTCACGTTGACGCGTTTGCAGAAACTGGCGAAGGAGCACGGCACTCCGTTGTTCGTGATCGATCACGACGCCCTCCGGAAGAACTACCGGGCATTCCGGCGCCACCTGCCGCGCGTGCAGGTCTACTACGCGGTCAAGGCCAACCCCGACCCCGCGATCGTCCGTACGCTCTATCGGGAGGGATCGAGCTTCGACGTCGCTTCGATGCCGGAGTTCATGATCGTGCACGAGAACATCAAGGATCTGCCCGCCAAGCAGCGGCAGGACTGGATCTGGGACAAGATCATCTACGCCAACCCCACCAAGGCCACCGAAACGCTGGAGCAGCTGAACCAGTACAAGCCGCTTGTCACGTTCGACAACCTCGAGGAGATCCGGAAGATCAAGCAACACGCGCCGAATGCCGGTCTGGCGCTGCGCCTGCAGGTGCCGAACACCGGGGCGATGGTCGAGCTGTCGTCCAAGTTCGGCGCCTCCCCCGGCGAGGCGGTGGATCTCATTCTGGAGGCGGACAAGGCCGGGCTTGTCGTCGAAGGCATCAGCTTTCACGTCGGCAGCCAGACCACCAACTTCGCCAACTACGTGCAGGCGCTCAGCCTCACCGCCGGGGTGTTCAAGGAGGCGAAGGATCGCGGCTACACGAAGATGAACCTGGTCGACATCGGCGGAGGCTTCCCCGCGCCGTATGATGCGACGGTTAAGCCGTTCCGCGAGCTGGCCCGGGTGGTCAAGGGCGAACTCGACCGCCTGTTCCCGCCGAATATCCAGATCCTCGCCGAACCCGGCCGCTTTCTGGTGGCCACGGCCGGCATTGTGGTGGCAAAGGTCATCGGCAAGGCGGTCCGCGACGGCAAGACCTGCTACTACATCGACGATGGCGTCTACCACACCTATTCGGGAATCATCTTCGACCACTGCAAGTATCCCATCCGGGCCTTCAAGAAAGGGCCGACAAGCCTCTGCTCCGTGTTCGGCCCCACCTGCGATGCGCTGGATGTGGTCTCCATGGCGGAGAACCTGCCCGAGTTGGCGCGGGACGAGTTCGTTTACAGCATCAACATCGGCGCCTACAGCCACGCCTCGTCCACGTACTTCAACGGCTTCCCGCCCGCGACGGTCGTGCACGTGAACCAGTAGGCGCCGTCCGGCCTGGCGCGGCTTATTTCGGCGCGGCAATGCCCCGGCCGGTGGCGGCCCAATAGAGGCCGCCGTAAAGGTGGTCGAGAAAAGTCTTGTCGGCATACAACTCGGGCATGTGACCGAGCCCGGTCACAAAACTGCGGCCGCCTTCGAAATCATGATACCACGCCACCGGATGAAACGCGCCCATGCCCTCTGAGTGTTGCCCTGGCCAGATCTTCGTGGGATCGTACGTCGACTCGTCCACAGTCAGGACCACGTGAAGATCGGGTACCAACGAAGCGTCGAATTCGTACCATTCGTCGGTCCAGATCCAGCAGTCGGGCAGCGGCATCGCGGCGGGAAAATTCCGGTCGACGACGTGCATCACTGCCGTTTGGACGCAGGGATGGATGCGAAACGAGCGCCCGACGAGTTGCTCATACCACGGCCACTCGCGTTTCGTCGCGATTCCCATGTGCACCCCCACGAAGCCGCCGCCCCCGTGAATGTAGTCCTTGAAACGCTGCCGGCGTTCCTCGCTCAGTTCCCCGCCCGGCGTGTTCAGGAAGACGATGGCCGCATATTTCTTCAAATCACCATCAAGCACCGCCGCATCGGACGCCCAAGTCAGGGCGAACTGGTGCCGCAGGGCCATCTTCTGGAATGAATCCCTGGCGACGGGAATGCAGTCGCGGTGCCACTTCTCGGGTACCGCCAGCACCAGCACCTCGAACTGGTTCTGGGCGCGGGCCGGCCGGGCCAGGAAAGTGGAGACCGAAAGAAAGGGAAAGGATTTCATCGGCCAGAGTTGTAAGGCAGGTTTCATCGCAGGGGAAGCCGGACGATTGACGGCAAGGAGCGCGATGGGTGCGACTGCGCGGCGCCACCCGATTTCGCGCGGCTTTACACCAGCGGGGTTGAGCCTAGCTGCGGTAGTCCGCGTTCTCGCTGATGTACTCGTGCGTGAGGTCGGCGCCCAGCACCGTGGCGCCGGCCCGGCCCAGGCCGAGATCGACCTCAACTTCCACGCACCGCTCGTGCGCCGGAAAGTCGACCGGCGGGGTGAAGACGCCGTGCTTCGGGGGCGCGCTCGCGTAAAGCTCTGCCTGCCGGAGGTGCGCGACCAGCGCCGCCTCCTTGGCCGCATCGAGTTGGAAGATGCCGCGGGAAAAAATCTCGATTCCGCCCAGGCAGGCGCGGAGGTTTACCGGGGCTAGTCCCGGGGCGTGAGCGCCCAGATGCCGGCCGATGGCCTGCACGAGACGGCCGACATTCGGGTCGTTGCCGGCCACCGCGCATTTGAAAAGCGGCGCGTTGACGATCGCCTTGCCGAGTGAACGCGCCAGGACGGGGTCCGGCGCGCCCGTCACCTGGACGCGCACGACGTGGTGCACGCCCTCGCCGTTGCGCACGACGTCCTCCGCCAGGTCACGGCACACGGTGGCGAGCGCACCGGCAAACGCGGCGGGGGCAGGGCAGGGCACCTGACCCGACGCCAGTGCCACCACGGTATCGGACGTGCTCGTGTCGCTGTCGACCGAGATGCAGTTGAAGGAGGCGTCGACCGCCTGGGCCAGCATGGCGCGCAACGAATCGCGCGGCACCGCGAGGTCGGTGAGGATGTAGACGAGCATCGTCGCGAGGTTGGGCTCGATCATGCCCGCGCCCTTGGCAATGCCCACAATGCGTCCGCCGCCGACCAAGGCACTGCGCACTTTGGGGTATAGGTCGGTGGTCATCATGCCTTCCGCCGCGGGCAGCACGGATCCGGTGGCGAGCGCCGCCACCACCGACGGCAGGGCGGCCAGCATCTCCTCGACGGGCAGCTGCCAACCGATCACGCCGGTTGAGCTGGGAAGAACCTCAGGCGGCCGGAAGCCGAGCAGCCGCGCCGTTGCCGCGCACAGTTCTTCCGCCGCCGCCTCGCCCCCGGGCGCGCAGACGTTGGAAATCTTGTTGTTCACCAGGATCGCACCAAGCGCCGGCTCCGCGAGCCGCCGGCGGCCGATGAGAATCGGTGCGCCGGGGAAGGCATTCCGCGTATAGACGGCCGCGAAGTCCGGTGTCGGCCGGTCGAGCGCGATGAGGGTCAGCGTCATTTCCGCCGGCTTGGGCACTTCGCGGGGGGTGAAGGCAAAGTGCGTCGTGCCGATGCGGAAGCCGGCCGGCAACCCGGCCTGCGTGGCCAGCCAGGCGCGGTGCACGGGGCGGGAGGAGAAGATGTTGGCGGAACTGGGCACGCTTCGACAAGTGGGGCCGACCCGCGTCGGTGTGAAGCTGAAACTGCGGGACGCGCCAACGGGGCGCGCAAAAGTTTTTGGTGGAAAATGCGCACCACCGCTGTTGTATGCACTCCGCACCCTCCCGCCTACGTGAGTGCCACCCTGAACACCGCCATCGTCACCTCCGCGACGGATGCCGCCGCCGGCATCGCGCGTTAACCCTCGATGGACATTGCCGAGATCACCGCCAAGGCGCGCGTGCTGCTTGAAGCGCTGCCGTACATCCAGGATTTCCGCGGATCGATTTTCGTTGTGAAATACGGCGGTAGTTTCATGGATGACCCCGATCCGGTCATCCGGGCGCGGGTGGCCTTCGACATCGCCTTCTTCGCCGCGGTCGGCATCAACGTCGTGGTCGTGCACGGCGGCGGCAAGGCCATCACCAAGGCGATGGAGGCCGCGGGTCTGAGCGCCAGTTTCGTCAACGGCCTGCGCGTCACCGACGAGGCCGCCATGGCTGTCGTCCGGAAGACGCTCAACGAGGTGGTGAACAAGGAAGTGTGCGACGCGCTCGCCATGGCCAAGGCCCGGCCCGTGAGCATGCCGGGCGACACCGTGCTTGTCTGCCAGAAGCTCGCCACCGATGACGACGGCAACCCGGTCGATCTTGGGTACGTCGGCGAGGTCACCGAGGTGAAGG
>Ga0265322_10000461_pt1 | contig 16272 bp, 12 predicted proteins | sample 41222metaG_FD_193584 | JGI IMG/M metagenome (GOLD analysis project Ga0265322, IMG submission 193584) | Rhizosphere microbial communities from Carex aquatilis grown in University of Washington, Seatle, WA, United States - 4-12-22 metaG | ecosystem: Host-associated > Plants > Roots > Rhizosphere...
TTAGGGTTCGAGGATGTAAGAAGAGAATTCACAAACATACAGAGCCACATAAAGAGCGAGATAGATACTGTAAAGACGCAGCTGTCAGAACTCGAGCGTTATGATTCGCTCAAAAAAAATCTTGACAAAGAAGTTTTTGGAATAAGAGAAAAATATGGTGCTGCCGTCAAAGAGGCAGAAGACAAACTTCAGCTTCAGGCAAAAAAATATGACGAGTTAAAGACTTTAATATCAAAAGAGACAAAAAACGTCGACCAATATTCTATTCATATAGAGGACCTAAAAAAAGTCAGGCAGGATTATGAAAAGAGCATATCTTCGCTGAAATTATCGTTGAAGAATATAGAAGATACGTTAGCTAATTATAAGCGAAGCTTTGATGAATCATCAAGAAACATATCTCAATATAAAGAATCTCTCCGACGTCTTGATGTAGAGCTCTCGGCAAGAAAAGACAGCTCTCTTCTGAAGAAATTCGAGGACCTTAAATCGGGACAGAGCTCTCTTCTGAAGAACCAGCAGGATATAGCATCCGAGATAAAGACGAAGGCCGCAGGGTTCGATTCTTATTCCAACGTCAGCGAAAAAATACATAAGAGCTTCGAGGGTTTCTTCTCCAAGAACATAAACACCGAGAAATTGATCAACGAGATAGAGAAGGAGAAAGAAGATCTGATAAAAGAATTAGAGGAACTTAAGAAGAAAGTGTTGGTGTTTGATATAGTCAGAAAAAATGATTCTGTGAAATCGCAGATAAAAGAGATAGAGGATAGTATAAAGTCTCAGGAACTCAGACGGAAAGGCATAAAATCAAAGATAGAGAAATTAGTGTTGATGATAAAGGGAAATAAGTAATATGCTATTCACATAATATACATCCAAAATATTTATATTTTATAAACATGAAAAACGCAAAGAAAAAAAATACGAAAAACGCAAAGACAAAATCAGTACATAACGCAAGCCGAGAAAATAAGGATTCAAACAAGGTTGTTAAAAAAAATAAGGGTAAACACGCTGGTGCAATAGTTGTAGCTTCGGGAGAGGATAAAGGAATAATAGACAGGTATGAGTATCATTCTGAAAGGATTCCTATATCGATAACGATAGCGAAAAGACCTGGAGAATTTGTCCCTACATATGATCTTCAAATATCTGCGATAAGCAAATCGACTGAGATAATTCTTGAGAAGGTAAGGCTTGAACTCATACGACGCGTGAGTCTTGGTACAGAAGATATTGGAGATATAAAAAAGACCGATCTTGTAGAGGAGAAATTCAGCAAGCTTATCGATATTCTTATAGAGAAATATTTCCCTGATAGTGATCAGGATGCAGCAAATTTCTTGAGGTCATATTTGAAGATAAACAGTTTAGGGCTTGGAAATCTCGAACTGCTCATGAATGATGAGAACCTTGAAGAACTAGTCGTGAATTCTGCTGCAGAGCCTGTCTGGGTATACCATAAGATACATGGCTGGCTTAGGACAACTGTATTTTTGAAGAGCGAGGAGCAGACGAAGCATTTTGCAAGCATCATAGGAAGAAAGGTCGGAAGGCAGATAACTGTACTAAGCCCTCTTCTTGACGCACATCTTGATAGCGGAGACAGGGTGAATGCAACGCTCAGTCCAGTCTCGACGAATGGAAACACAATAACAATCAGGAAGTTCTCTAAGGATCCTTGGACTATAACAAAATTTCTTAAGACAAGAACTATCGATGCTGAAGCCGCAGCGCTCATATGGCTTGCGATACAATATGAGCTCTCGGCGATAATAGCCGGAGGGACAGCGTCAGGTAAGACGTCGGCATTGAATGTATTCAGTAATTTTTTCCCTCCAAATCAGAGAATAATAAGCATCGAGGATACGCGAGAGATAGTCCTGCCTCAGTTTCTTCATTGGGTACCGTTGAATACAACTCTGCCCAATGCCGAGGGCAAAGGAGAGATAAATATGGGAGATCTGCTTGTCAACAGCCTTAGGATGAGGCCGGACAGGATACTTGTAGGAGAGGTAAGAAGGAAGAGAGAGACAGAGACATTATTCGAGGCCATCCACACAGGTCATTCGGTCTATGCGACTTTCCACGCCAATAGTGCACGCGAGGTAGTCGAGAGATTGACTAACGCTCCTCTTGAGATACCAAAGATTATGATCCCTGCGATATCACTTATAATAGTCCAGTTCAGGAATAGACGAAACGGAAAGAGACGAACATTCCAGATAGCAGAGATACTTCCAGATGGCAACTCTAACGTCATAATGCAATACGACATAAAGAAGGACGAGCTCGTGAGAGTTAGCAAGTCCAAATCATTATACGATAATATATCATTGTTTACGGGCATGAATGCTTCAGATATAACGAAGGAATTGAATGAGAAGGTCAAGGTCCTGAACTATCTTGTAAAAAAAGATATAAGTGATGTAGACGGCGTAGGAAGGATAGTTGCAGAGTATTACACTAATAAAGGTGACTTGATGAAATATGTCGTTTCAGGAAAGGATTTCCCTCTAGCCTCTCAACTAGTGCTCGATACAAAACCATTAGAGAGGATGGAAACAGAGCCGGTGCATCATGATGACGAAAAGGATCCGAAACTCGCAGTTCCGGAGAAAAAATAATATGTCAAAAATTCCGGCAACAGTCAGCCGCTATCTCGTGCTCTATAAGTATATACTCTGATATGATTGTGATACTATGTCTCTATACTCTTATATCTCCCAAAAAATACCCGGACTAAAATCGAAGCTTAAGCAGGCAGCGATATTTCAGGAACCAGAAGAATATATAGAATCCACTTTCAAGACATCAGCATTCCTGTCGTTAGGGGTCTTTTTTGTATTTTTCTTCTTCACATTATCTTTATGGTCTATATTGATAATACCGCTTAGCACCCCGCTTCTCTTCATGTACTTTGTGAAATTTGTAGATGTGAAGATTGAGAAGATAAAAAAGAAGATTGATGAAGAGATAATATTCGCTGGAAGGTTTCTTATAATTGGCTTGGAATCGGGAGTTCCTATAGACAAAATATTCGAAGATATGGAGAAGAACTATGTATATATAGGATATTATTTTGGAGAGATACTGAATAAAGTATATCTAGGGACGAGTATGGATGACGCCATAAATGAGACGCTCAACATCTCACCATCACCCAATCTGCGTAGAATACTCTGGCAAGTCGTCAACTCCCTGAAAACAGGAACCGAGGTAGGAACAGCACTAAATTCAGTAATTGACCAAATAGTCCGAGAGCAAGCTATATCAGTACAAGAGTACGGTAAAAAGCTCAGTCCTCTTGCGATGTTTTATATGACTGTATCTATAATAATTCCTTCGCTCGGGATAACTATGCTTGTAATACTTGCAACATTCATAGGATTAAACATTACATTCCCATTTTTACTCGTGCTTGCAATACTTATAGGTTTTGTACAGTTCATGTTCCTGTCGATGATACGATCATCAAGACCCGCCATAAGCACGAATTAGATTAGTGATAAATTAAATTAATAATTATAAATTAAAATTATCCAATTATTGATTCACGAAAAAATACTCAAATGGTAAAGGCTATAACGAGCATAAAAGAAAAATTGAATCCTGATAAATTCAAGAACGAGTTATTGTCAGAACTAGATCCAAAACTATCATTTAAAGATGGTACTGGTGCACTCAAAGGAAAAATCAATGACTTCCTGAAATCTCATTTCAGCACCGAATCTTCAGACCAGTCTAAAAAACAGGACATAAAGAAAGTGGCCAGACAGATGCCTAAAGTATCCTCCAAGATAACAAGCCGGTTCGATGGAAAGAAAACCAAGCCAAGAAAACTTCCACAATTATTGAACGATCTCTCTTTAAAATTAGGTTACGAATCAAGTTCAAAAGAATTGCACAAGAGCGTCTTGAAGTATGACGCATATTTCTGCATTTTTATATCACTCATAGTAGCAGCGTTTGTAGTCGTGAACGGGAAATCACTTGATATATTCGTGACATTCCTTATAGGAATATGGACGCTATGTTACGCAGGACTCTATTTACTATCGATGCTATGTATATTCTGGTTCTTTGATTTAAGGATGTATCAGCACGTAAAACAGATTGAAGAGGCCCTTCCGGATTTTCTTCAATTAGCATCTGCAAATATTAGTGCAGGAATGACAGTTGATCGCGCATTATGGTATGCAGTCAGGCCTAAATTTGGGATACTCGCTGTCGAGATGGAAAGTGTTGCCAAAGCAACGATCGCTGGAGAGGAACTTGAAAAGGCTCTTGTAACTTTAGGCAGTAAGTATGATTCGAGGGTGCTTAAAGAGACGATAAATCTTATAGTCGAAGGGATAAGCAGTGGCGGTCAGATGGCAGAATTATTGAATAAACTATCTGGCAATATAAAAGAGACTCAGCTAATGAAAAAAGAGATAAGCGCAAGCGTCACGACATACGCAATATTCATTGGAATTGCGACGGTAATCGCCGCTCCGATACTCTTTGCCTTGAGTACGGAGCTTCTCACTATAATAAAGAAGATATTCTCATCCATTCATATTGATAACAGCGTTGGCGCGTCATCACTCTTCTCATTCAATTTCTCTGGCGAGAGTATTGCGATATCGACATTTAAGAACTTTGCAATATTAGTACTGATCATATCTTCATTCTTTTCAGCCGCGATAATCAGCGTCATAAGGAAAGGAAGCGTCAAGGACGGGATAAAATCTATACCATTATTCATAGTAGTATCTTTAATACTATACTTCTTATTTGTGGCGTTATTTTCTTCTCTTATGGGAAGCCTATTCTAGACAATATAATTTATAATATTTAGTTTTAAGAAATTACTCAGGCTGGATTATTCTGATATAGTTATATTCTATTAGGATTGTGTAATGCAATCAAATAAAAGAATGGAAACAAAAATATAAAAATAAATAAAAAATATTTCTTGACCTTACTGGCTTATGTGTCTTATTGTTATATCTTGAGATATGTGCTGAAGGTACACGTAGCTCAATTGTGCCTGTATAGGTACCTGTACGACTGTGTTGACTCCTGTAGTGTCTATTGTACAGTATAATGTCGTAGTTTCTTTTCCTGAAGAGTCTTTGAACAATCTTACGTATCCATTATCAAGTCCCTGGCATACGACTGGAACGCTTTTTCCTGCTACCTGAACGTTCGTGAATGTTACCTTTACCTTGCCACTGTCTGGGTTGCTATCCACATCATTACACTCTAGCTGGTCGTCCTTGAAGAAATTATCTCCAGTTCCGACATGAGCAATCGTCAAAGTGATGCTCATCTTGTTATTTCCCGCATATGCCTCTTTCAGAGATGTGACTTGTATAGGTGCTCCGCTGTTCTGCGGTGTTGTCTCTCCTTCTACTTGGCATATATCCTGATTGTTTATTGCCTGTTCAGCTGTATTTTTTATACATAACTGTGAAGCGACCTTTGTAGTGTATTTGTAACATACGTTCGCCCATATCTTCTGTTGGAGATCTCCTTGTATCGTTGGAAGATATTTTAGATTTCCAAATTCAACAGTCGCTGTTCCGCCGTTAAGTACCGAACCATCGAAATTCTTCTCTGCTCCTCTTAAAGTGTCGCCGAATCCTGATTGCTGATTGAACATCTTCTTGAAATCCTGCGCATCTGAATTGTATGTCTTTTGATCGAGGCCCCATATCTGCACGTATCCATCTCCTGCAGCAATGTCATTCTCTCCTACATTGTCTAACTTAACAACGATGCTGAATCCTCCAGACCCTCCATCTGTTGTAGTTGCTGGCGGGCTTCCTGTCAGGAATGCACTATTCAATCCTACAGTCCCTCCTATAAATGTCTTTCCGACAGTCTGTTGCTGACCGCATCCTGCGACTACGACAGCCATGACGATTAACGTCATAAATATCCAAAGTTTATTCATAATATCACCTTTATTGTATTTTATTAATGATCTTGATAGCTCGTAAATTTTTATACGTTATCTTTTATTTTTTGTTTTTAATCTATATTTTTTTCACAAGGACATCTTGATATATAGATTTAGAGTATCCATACCATAACTCTATTTCCATAGGAGCTTCGTAAGCGCTTGTTCCCGGAGGTATATCTGCAGTGCATACTATCTGTCCATTGCCTGATTCATCAAGTCTTATTATCTGATCTGGGAGGCAGTTCATCGTTATATCTGTATTGGACAAATACACGTATCCTACATATACTATATTCTTATCAGTCGCCTTCACTACCTGACCGCTTGCAGGGTCGCATTTGTATAGGCTGAAATAATCGTATAGGTCATCATATGTGGACTGCTTGTTGTGATGTATGCTTATCGTGAAAACCGTTCTTCCTCGCGCAGGTTTCTGATCTATTGATGTAATCGATACAGGAGCTCCCTGTCCACCGCCAAGACTTACAATAGTTGGATTGCAAACCTTCTGGACGTTTGAATAAGGCTCAGGATCGATGCATACCATCGATGATGCATGAGTCGCATAACTGTAACATGCAGTGACCATTATTCTTTGTTGGAATTGCTCTAATGATGGAGGCAATGTAAATATTGTTGCCGGAAATTCTACTACGCTGAGATCCCCTGAAGGATTATTTGGATTTCTTCCTTTTAAGTCTATGATTTTGAGCCACGTTGTGCTCCAACCGTAAGTATTGAACATACTCATCGTTATAGGCCTGAGTACAGCCCCTACGTCTGCCTGTGATACTCCTACGCTTATAGCGGTAGGTCCGTTGCCGCCTGTCTGCATGGCAAATCCTAATGAATTAAATAATACTGATCTTGGTGATATTGCGTTGTTGTTGAATGACCCTATTCCGAATGTAGAGAATGATAATTGTTGCTGACCATTTACGTTAGCGAATCCGAAACTTAGCGTCTGGCCTCCGACGTTCAATCCCTGAACATTGAACGCGTAGTTTCCTGCGCCGTTAGTCCATCCATTGAATGCTGTAGGTCTGGTATATGTTGTCCATGAATTTCCGCTGAGCCTAGCGCTGTAACCATCAACACCGACTATGTGCGGGTCGAATCCGTACACGAACAATGCGCCGTAAGTGTCTGATGATCCAAGGTTTGTGACCTGAACATCTATTGGAATAGTGTTAACCTGAGGATTTGTCGCCTGACTGTCATAATAAAATATTGTTGGAGGACTATCTTGAAGGAATTTTAAGTCAAGACTGTTATATCCAGTGTAATATTTTGGCTGGGCATTCGCTCCTGTTTGTCCGCAACCGCTAAGGACAAGAGCAAATATCACTAGAACGATACTTAAGAAAAACCAATTCTTTAACTCACGCATCATTTTATGTAAACCTTCCACAATATTATATATAAACCTCGTATTTGGTATATATAAAGATTTTGCTTTCAACTACTAATCGCCATTGAATGTCTGTGTCCATGAAGGACATGCTCCGCAATCAGTGGCGTCGCTCGATCCAAGAGATATTTTTGCTATGTTCTCAAAACACCAATCACACTTACTGTGACACGGATTGTTCGGACTTCTTGTCGGATATGTCGAATAGAATTTATATGGTGTGTTTCCGCTGCAGACGCAGGATGTCTTTGGATCAGTACCTGTTGATGAAGCGTCGCAGTTGTATCCTGATAACGCCCCGTTAGTTGCGCCGCATGCTTGACATATTGTAAGACATTTTCCTCCATAAAGTATAATTGCTTCGGGACTTCCTGTCGGAGGGCATACTTGTTTGTTGAGGTTTGCACAGTAGCTGTTGCTGTTTGAACCGCCGCAATATCCTTTTATGCATGCGCCGCTGGTTGCATAATTGTCACATTGGTCTGATGTTATATTCTGACATGAGAATCCTGTAAAATTAAATCCTTGAGCTCCGCATACAGAGCCGTCTGAAGAGTTGATGTTTGCGCAATAATCACACTTATTGATGCATTTCCCATTGTACTGCACCTGATATTGATCGCATTGTGCACCACTTAAACAGCAGTATAGATCTCCAGGACAATATCCTTTTATGCAATTGCCTTTTCCCGCTCCAGCGTTGCATTGGTCTATATCGCAGCTGCAGCTAAATTGGTCTGTGAATGTGAATCCTGGGAATGGAGCGTTGACTTGGCATTGCGGGTCTGTAGGATTTCCGGAGCAGTAATCGCATTTAGTCATACATTTCCCATTGTATTCTATCTCATAAGAGTTGCATGCGCCTTGTGTCGATGGCGCTTCGTATGTAGGATTATTCTTTATCTCTATATCTTGCTTGTCTATTGTCACATAAGTATATGCCAATGTTATTGTCAAAGGAGTCTGATAGTTTCTCTGATTTCGGACTATGCTGTTATCATCAAGGTAGCATCGTATGAATCCCGTGCCGTCGATTATATTTACTGTGTTGTCAGTCAAGCCGCATTTCAATGGAGTGCCTGATAACATCGCTGTGACCTTAACTTTATTTGCCTGATTCTTGTTGTTTATGTCTGTGTTCTGGCACGTGTCTGCGTCAGTCACATATCCTGTGCCCGCATTCTGTATATATATTCCGAACTGTGGCCTTATGGAATCGCTCTGTAGTAATATCTGTGGCTCTATTTTTGTAACGACCATAGGTGCTCCTTGACCCGAAGTTCCGCTATATGTCTGGACGGTGCAGGCAGCCGGACTCTGGTCGTTTGTTACGCTCGTTATATCTATACATGTAAGTGTCGTGAACTGTGTGGTATATGGATAGCATAGATTGAAATTGACGGAAGTCGTCGAGGTCTCTCTGAGTTTTGTGAGTGGCCTCGCCTGGAAGTAATACGTGAAATACTGCTGGTCCCCTTGAGGGTATTCTATACTCTTCCCGTGAAGTCCGAAGAGAACAGTCTGTAATGGATTTACTCCTTGCATGTTTGAAGAATTCTGTGCAGTCAATCTGTAATCGTCATAACTTACCTTCAATGTAGCGGGGTTGTTTGTGTTGACGTTCGCCGCTCCGGCGTTGGATATGGTAACTATCAGTCCAAAATTCTCTCCTTCATATATTGATTTAGTGTTTGCTGATGAAAATCCTATAGTCAACCCCTGTGTTCCTGTTTTATACACATCTCCGCTCGTTCCCTGACATCCAGACAGGAATATTCCTATACATATTATCATGATTACAGCCATAAGGTTCACATACGCATTTTTTGAGCGTTTTTTGTTGATATTATTTATTTTCATAAGCCTTATCTTGTAATTTTTTATTTGTATCACCATATATAATTATCTGTATGTTTTAACCGGTATCTATCGTCAGAGGAGTCGTTCCTTCTATCGAATACTCATATCTTGCCCTCGCAACGAACGTTTTTACACTCTTTACATCGTTACCGAGAAGTTTCTTTACGTCATCGAATTGCATCCTGCATGTGACCGCATCGAAACTCTCCTGCGCATTTGTCGTGTTGGTGTTGAACGTGTAGATGTTCCTATTGAGGCCGGTTTCATCAGCCTCTCTTGTGACTATGGGCGTTCTGCTGCAATCAACAAGCTTCACTTCATCCGGGACATCCAATACATAATATATCCCTCTTAAGACTTTTCCTTGCTGCCACATATTCTGAAGGCTTACCCCGAACGGGTATGAACTTAATTGGCTATTTCCTTGAGTAGGATCAAGCCTCAATGGTTGTCCCAAAGCCGGTAATCCAAGAGCCACAGGTCCTCCAGTATATATGGCTGTTGTTGTAGGGTCTATTCCCAAAGTGGCATACTGATCGCTCTTCACATCTGTACTGACAAATGTGTACTGTATATCTGATGTCGTCTCCATCTCAAAGTCGACTCTCACATTAACGTTATAATTTCCCTTCGCGAGCTGTCCAAGGTCACAATCGACAATGTTCTGATATTTATCCACTATACCTGTTATCGCAGGCGGTGTTGTTCTTCCTTGTTTCAAGCCGAGTATATAACAATAAAGATTCACGTCGATGGGCTCTTTGATATTCTCTGCGCTTATTTGCGCTTCGACGAAGACTTGAGAGTCTGGATTATATTTGCTTTCGAGCGGTTTGACGCTGTCGATATATATTCCGACCTTGCTTTCCTGATCTCCAGAATATGGTTGGCCAGTCGCTTGAGCAATCGCTCTGTTGATTGATGTTGCGACACTTCCCTCGACCTTTGTTATGGTGTTTGTTGTTCCTGTAATTACGAACCTGAATCCTGCAAGAGGATCTTTGATGAGAACCTGAGTGTTCTGATTAGGCGAGAATGTAGTTATGAGATAGAACGCGAGTATGAGCGTCCAGAATATTATGTATATTCTCGACCATTTGTGTATTATGTTGTGTTCCGGGAATCTTATTCCGAAGTATAATGGAAGTACAGGGAATAGGAATATTACCCCTGATAGGGCGAGTATCCATCTATTGTCCGGGAAGAATCCTGGAAGGAACGGCAGAAAATACGCTAGAAGTATGAATCCGAAAAACTCCACTTCATCGAAATTGAGTCTTTTTACTCCGTAGACAGCAATCACTCCATATACGAGCATGAATATGTAGACAAAGATCATAAATCCCGGTCTCTGAAATTTTGTATATGCGTCAAATAAGTGAGCCAATAACGCGACCCAGAAAAGTATCGTCATTTGTGTGCCGCTTCCGCCGCCGTCAACATCTCCTGAACTTCCAGGCCCCCCTACAGATTTTCCTGCATTGCGAAGATTGTTTAGTTTATTTCCTATGGCGCTTGCGACAGCTCCTGCAACATTTCCAGCGCTCGATGCCGTCTCCTGTTTTTTTTGTTTTCGTGCATCAGCGGTTTCATCTTTAAACGAGTCAGTGTTATTTTTCATTTGCTCTTTCCGAAAATCATAATTCTCTCCATACCTCTTCTTGTCTGCAAGAAATTTATCTATTTCAGCTTGATCCTTCGGCAACATCTCACCTTAAGAACTATGCTTGAGCGCATAGAATACCTCTTATTAATTCTGGACAATTTCAACTTTAAGTTCTGCTATTGTTATATCGTCGTTTACAGGCATTATTTCTATGCTATTTGTGCCCTTAACAACATAAGTGTTTATGTTCTTTGTATATTCTATATCTGGAGTATCTATAGTGAATGTGTGTCCGTTTATGTTTAAATTGACTCTTTTCCTGGTTGTGCTATCGACAAATCTCACTGTCAGTTTCACTTCGTATTGGTCGAGAACAGCGTATGGATTGTCCACAAATTTATTGTTCTGTAAATTTGTGCATGAATCTGGCGCAGCGCCATTGTTATTAACATATCCCGATGGACATAATCCGCATTGTGACGGATCTATATTCGCTCTGCATTTGTCGCTTATCCCTGTGATTGGTGTCTCCTTGCACCAGAAATTATCCGGACTTGCCGCAAAGCAGCAATCCTTGTCGTAGTATCTTGATGGTTGCGTAGTGCTTGAAAGGCAGACGTTATCATTATTATCTCCCGGCAATCCCTGACAATTCTTCGGGGCATCTCCAGAGCTATCATAATATCCCGTCTTACATATTCCGCAGTTGTTTGCAGAGACTGTGAACAGGCATCTATCATTTGCGTTAAGGGTCGGCAATGCGCACCAGTAACCGTTCCCCTGGAAACAGCAATCGGCATCCTGTGCCTCTGTGCATCCTGCAGGACATACGCCGTCGTAATCGCCACAGTTCGGCTGCTGGTTCTGATCAACGAAATAATTATCTTTCATCTCGAAGAAGTATGATGGATACGCTGGAGTCTTCATGTTGAGATTTACATACATGTTGTCAAGAGTGTATGATCCTTTATTGCTGTAGAATTTCAACTCATTCGCCCCGACGGTTATGTAATCCTTGTTCAACTCTGCAAACGTCCTTGTGCCACAGTCTGCAACAGAACTATATATAGTCTTCTTGTTAAGGTCTATACTTAATGGACCTACGTTGTTGAAATCGCAATTAGGATAGAAATATAATGCTATGCTGTCGAGGTTATCCTTTTCAGCCTGACTTATTGTGAAATATTGTGTGGCCTGAGCATTGCTGTAATCTGTGACGTCAGCAGTTATTTGCACATTCTCAAGAGAATATTTGTTTACAGACCAGAATGCCCATCCCGGTGACGGGACACTGAACACTAACGTGTTGGAATCCTGAAGAGTATCTGCATCCAAAGCTATTGGTTTCGGGCTCGATTCGCTTGTCTCTTTGCTATATATCTCTTTACCATTTAGAGTGATTATCAATGGTCCATAATATTTGTCTACTTTGAATGACAGAAGCGCATTCTTCGTCGCATCCTTGTTGATGTTAAAATCTACTTCGTATGTGGATGATTCGCTATCAAGCAATGCGTGCAGTATCGTTATAGCTGGAACACTCTTTATGACCTGTCCAGATGTGGGAGAATTTATTCTCGTTGCCGGGAGGTCGTATGATTTCTGATCTGTATTAACATACGTCACAAGGCCGACGTTCTGTTGCAAAAGCATAGTGGAAGTTCCGCTTCCGCCTCCTGTTGAATTTATGATTGCTGACTTATCACCCAAAAGCTCTGTTCTGACATCTGGAGGGAGGAACAATATATATAGAATTATCAAGACTGTCAATATCGCAACAAATGCGGCCGCGTTGCTCGCATACTGGCCTTTTTTCGTCTTATTCATCCTGTTAAAGCCCATGTGGCACCATATTCCTAAAACCTTGGATTAATCTTAGTATTATTGTTTATAAATCTTTTTATTGTTTCGTGCTGATTTCGGGCGTGTTTCGAATGATTAAATTTAAAATCCTGCGATGTTTCTATATACTTATGCGAATAATTCATAAAGATATCAAACAGGGAATATTGAAGTTAAGGGTAGATAGCGGTCAAGACCTATGGTATCTTTCAAGCATAATAGAATCCGGTGACAGGATATCCGGTATGACTGAAAGGAAGATAAAACTTGGTTCGGGCGGGGCAGATGAGCGGTCCAAGGTCAGTCGTAGGAGTGTATTTTTGAAGATAATCGTCGAAAAGATTGAGCATGATTCAAGTCTTCGGGTGTCGGGAAAGATAATAGAAGCTCCGGAAGATATTCCCAAGGGGGATTATCACACATTCGACATCATTGAGGGGACGATAATTTCGATTGAGAAAGATTATTGGACGAAATATTCTTTAAAGAAGCTTGACGAATCAACAGTTAATCAGCTTGCAAACGTTCTCATAGTAGCATTCGATAGGGAAGAAGCGATATTTGCAATATTGAAGGCTCAGGGCTATGAGACACTTCTTGATCTCAAGGGCGATGTATCGAAAAAAGATATGGAAGAAAAAAAATCAAATTTTTACCAAGAAATATACCTTCAACTCATGGAATACGACAAAAGGTTCCTATTCGATAACATTGTTGTTGCAAGTCCGGCGTTCTGGAAGGAATACTTGCTCAAAGAGGTCAAGGATGAGAAATTGAAGAAGAAGATAATACTTGCGACATGTTCAAGTATAGATGACGGAACTATAAGCGAGATACTCAAAAGACCAGAGCTCAAGACCCTTCTTGAAAAAGATAGGGCTACGCGCGAGCTGCGCCTCGTTGAAGAATTGCTCGGGAAGATAAGTCGTGATGACGCAGTATACGGATTTGATGAAGTCAGAGAAAAACTGAATTCGGGTAATGTCCAATCACTCCTTGTTTCAGAGAACTTGATATTTAAGGCACGAAGAGAATCGAAATATAATGCTCTTGAAGAGCTGATGAATGCTGCTGAATCGCTCAATGCAGAGCTATATATAGTGAGCTCAGAAGAGGCGGCAAAAAAGCTCGATGGAATATCAGGAATAGCTGTGATATTCCGGTGGAAGGAGAATTATCAATGAAATACTTCGACGAAATAATTTCTGATATAAAAGATAAGAAAGAGCTTCGCGCGCTCGATGAAGATTTCGTGAAGCAGAAGCTAGAGGCATTCCTCGATAATAAGAATCATGACAAGAATAAGAATCGCCTGATACGAAAGATATCCGATGCTAAGACATATAAGCAATTGTCTAAGAGCCGCGAATATAAATTCCTTATGAAAGAGATGCGCGCCGAATTACGCAAAGTCTACGGCGTATTCATCCTTGAGGGATATGAGAAACGCGATAAGCTTTTGTCAAAACTCCCTGAGGATTCCGAGTCAGAAGAATTCCTCAATGTGACAAACCAGCTTCTTATGCTGCATAAATCTACAAAAGAGCGCATCACTCATTACAAAGAATTGTACGATAAGATATTCTATACGATAACCGTCTTTGAGGAAGAAAAGAAACTTATCGATACGCCAGATGGAAAATTTATGATCATGGATCTCGCATGCGGACTCAATCCGTTAAGCGCGATATTCATCAAGGATAAGATAAAGAGGTATTATGCATCAGACATATCTAGCGAGGATTGTGAGTTCATAAAAAATTATCTTGATAAGACCGGCATAGATGCCATAATATTCCCACTCGATCTCATCGATGAGAAGAAATATTCCGAATTAAAGAAGATAAAGACGGATGTATGTTTCATATTCAAGACGCTCGATGGACTTGAAAGGGTCAATAGGGATATAACTGAAAGGCTTCTCTCGAGCATCACAACAAAATATTTCGCGATAACCTTCCCGACGCTGTCCATAGGTGGTAAGCGAGAGATAAAAGAGCATCGAAGGCTCTGGCTTGAAAGATTATTGCAGAAACTCGGTTGGACATTCCAGAAATTCTTGCTGGAAAGCGAACTGCTGTATGTTATAAAAAAAGGATGAAGTAAATATATATAATTTTTATAACTGTTTATTGATTGCTGCTGTTTTGTGGTGTTGTCTTTCTCTCCCTAGAATTATAAATGAAAATAAAATATAAAAAATAATCGATGTATCTTACATCTTCAACTGCTGTTTTGCTGGTTTCAATTCGAGCCATGCAATCTCGAACAATTCCTCGAGAGCGTTTGCAAAGAACGGTGTGTTGACCCAGATACCTACATCATAAGTTGGATGCACTTCGTTGTCATCAGATATCATAAATAATATCTCTTTCTTGTCGACTATGACGAACCTTGCCTTTGCGTCTGTGTGTCTTATCTCTGCGACACTGCCGAGATCCTTTATCGCAGGGATTGCGTCTTTATTCAATGGAGCAGCTATTCTTATTTTTACTCCGCGCTTCTTTACCTGCTCGAATACTGGTTTCAAACCCTCGATCTTTCTTAGAAGTCCTTGTGTCGTCGTCATTATTGTGACGCTCTCTTCTGCATTCTTGATTATTAACTCCATATGATTGTACAGGTTATGTCGTCCCTTTACGCTTCCGCTAAGGTCCGATGGCTCTATTATCTCTACGCCCTGCGTATGAAGATTATTCAATTCTTCTACTACGTCTGTCCCTTTAAGGTCCTCAAGTCTCTTTATCTTTTCGTCAGAATCTATCCTTACGTTCTTCTTGACACGCTCTACTATCTCTTTTGGAGGAACGGCTATATATTGTATAGGCTTTCCTATCTTCATTACTACGAATCCTTTTTTCTCAAGTGATTCTAGAATATCGTAGCTTCTTGATCGTGGTACGTTTGCTATATCAGAAAGCTCTCCTGCTGTTGATACTCCTCTGGACAGAAGTGCGGTCCATATCTTTACCTCATAGAGGTTGAGTCCGAAAAATCTTCTTAATTTGCTTAAAAATTCCTCTTTAACTATCATTTTAACCCCCCGACCATGCTCGGTCGGTATCCACCCCTTTTTACTAGATTTACTTACTTACTAAAAAAGAATTATGAATACTACTTTAAATATGTTACGGTTTTTAACCCTTATAGAATGGTTATAATTCTGTTACTGGATGACGGGGATGAAATTCTTTCGTATTCTTATCTTACATTTCTTTCATAATTTTACGAATCCGTAATCATTCTGTAGATTTCTCATTGTCAGAGCCTTTATGCCCTGTGACAATAATTTTGCATTTAACTCGTATGTTTTTGAATAATTTTTTCCCATCTTTATTTCTCGCTCGTTTTTCGCAGGTTTTGTCAGTTGCGTTTCCGACATGGTATTGTTGTGTGCTATTGCTGCTTCAGATACGTTCATAGAACAGATTATCTTTTTGAGCCTGCCTACTTTTGAATTGTCACCGTATATTGTTTTCCCTGTAAAAAGTGCATCAGTAACACTTATATCGAGCATTCCTAATGAATTTTCGAATTCTTCTTTATTTATTTGGTATATATCGAGCCATCCGTTGTAGTAAGCTGCTGTTGGCCTAT
>Ga0265322_10000462_pt1 | contig 16270 bp, 4 predicted proteins | sample 41222metaG_FD_193584 | JGI IMG/M metagenome (GOLD analysis project Ga0265322, IMG submission 193584) | Rhizosphere microbial communities from Carex aquatilis grown in University of Washington, Seatle, WA, United States - 4-12-22 metaG | ecosystem: Host-associated > Plants > Roots > Rhizosphere >...
CACAATAGAATACTTAACAGGATAATTTTTAGTGGTATAGTTTTTAACTGAATAATTAATGGAATTTTTCATTTGTATTTTTTAAAATTTAATTTTTTGAATTTTGCAATAATCAATAATACAATTATTACAACAACAAATCCTGCAAGACTAGTCCAATAATTAAATATATGCAATAATCCGAGTATCAACCCTATGACTATTGTCACGGCAACGCTCAGCGTTACGCTGATAATAAGTTTTTCAAGAAGCGTCTCGCTTTTAATAAAATATTTATCAAGAATATATCCTGGAATAATAAATATCAGTACTAAACCCACAATTGCTTGAATCACTTTAAGCAAAATATTAAGTACAATACTAAGCATAATAATTCCCCCTAACAATAATAGTATAAAAGTTAACACATATTTATAAACATTTCTACAAAAAAATAGTATTGAAAAAAATAGTATTGAAAAAGTCTGCACCAAGCCAACTATGTATTAACAAGGCTACATTGTAAGTATTTACAAAACATAAAAAAATAAAGCTTATAACAATAAACTATGGTGTGTATTAATAAAACAATAGAAAGAAAACTTTATAAATATAACTTACAGTGTAAGTATTAATTAATACTTGAGTAATTAAACTTGAGAGAGTAATGTTAATACTTAGAAGATTGATATATTAGAAAGGGGTGGCTGGGTGTGAAGTTGGTGTGGGGACGACAGAGTTCTATCAAATACAAACCTAGCGTGAGGTCTAATGGGTTTAAAGGATTACGGGTCTAAACTCAATAAATTGCGTGAGGAAAGAGAAAATTTCTTAGAGTTAGTACATTCTTCTGAAAAAAAAGTTGCACGTGGAGAGATGACACGATATCAAAGACAATTTACTATACAATCTATAACACAAGGAGTATCAGAACAACAATATTTAAGAAATTTAGAAGCAGACATTAATGAATACGAACAAACGCTCAACGCGGATCGTTCTAAAAGTCCTGAGTTTAGAAATCTATTAAGAGTCAGTCTTGGAGTATTGGTAATAATAATTGCATTAATAGCGTTAATCATACCTGGCCTAATACAGATAGGAAATCAGAATGTACGCGAATATAGCGTCACATTAAATAGTACATATTATTCTGGAACTGAATTCTATAATTGGAATATACCTAGAGATTCTCAAATAAATTCCATAAAAATTAATGGAGCATATTCTGGAGATGTACAAGTATATCTGGTGATGAATGATACCTCTGCAAAATACTTAGTTTTTGACTCAAAAAAATATGAAGAAAATATAGTTAGTGTTACAGGCAACTTATTTATAATCAAAGGAACCCCTGGAATCCAAGGAACAGCACTTAAAGATATTTGTGACGAAACGTGTAAGATAGAAGCCGATCCAAAAAATACCCATCTGGAGATAGTAGTAGGAGAAAAAGGCTTTATCAGAATCGACAATATTGTATATACTCAAGTAGTTATTAATCATGCACCAACACAGATTAAAGATATCACATACATAGTTTTGAATGATTCAAGTAGAAGTATTGACCTTTCAACATATTTTAGTGATGAAGAAGGCGACAAACTTACATACACGTTAAGTAATATTCCAGGAGTCAGTATTCAAGCTTCTGGAAATATTGTCACATTTAATGTACCACCAAAAACTCGGGCAAACTATTCTGGATTTTTATTCGTAAGCGATGGAAGAGAGAAAATTAATTCGAATGTGTTCAAGATAATTGTTAATACAACAGAAAATTATACATCTAGCAAAATTCAAAACTTAAGCAATACAGCCAAAAATATAACTGAAAACAATACGGATAATATTCCACTTGTTAAAACTAACCACACTCTTGATGTTAATAGCAGTATAAGTAATAGAACTACAACTGATACAAACATCATCTCTAATAGAACAATCGATCAAACTGTTAATTGGTATGAAAATTATAGTTATGTATATGGCGCGGGATTCAATTTTAAGATAGACAATAAATTAAAAAAAATATGGGACAAAGATCCATCCACTAAACAAAGAGTAATTATAAAATATAAACCTACTAATAATCAATCCTCTCAAGAATATGTTAGTGCATTACATACGCAACTTGATGTCCAAAAAAATACTAATCCGGAAGATTTCGATGTCGAAACATTAGATAAAAAGAAAATAGATTTAGCAAATAAAATTACTGAATTAACTAAAGTACAAGAATTAGGATTTGGTAAAAATACAATAACCGGAAGTGCTATTGTAAACTATCCTATAGATAATTCGATGCCTGATGAAAATAATGTATCTGTTGAGAGTTTACGTAAAGAATTAACGATTGTTGAAGGAAAATTAATAGTTGCACAAACATATAATGAATTAGGAAATTTAGATTCTATATCTTATAATCCGGATGTACAAATCGAAGTATTAAATACTAATTTCAATAAGTTAGGAATGTTACGTCTTAATGATTTAATCGATACAGTATATATTGATGAACCTGTTGAAACAACCATATTAGAATCTATAAATATTACAAGAGTTACTGATTCTAGACTTCTTGGTGTTAGCGGAAATAATGTTAGCATTTGTATTTTAGATACGGGAATCAATTTTAATTTTGTACCAAATGCAGTCAATGGATATAACTTCGTTGATGATAATGCTAATTCCACAGACAATAATGGACACGGAACAGCTATGGGATATGTCATATATAATATTGCTCCAGGATCTAAAACAGTATCTGTAAAAGTTATGGATAAAAATGGTAGTGGATATGAATCAGCAATAATTTCAGGGCTACAATATTGTCTTGAGCAAAATGTTTCTATAATCTCAATGAGTCTTGGTGGCGGAAATTATTCAGGATATTGTGATAATAATCTTGTTGCTGCAAAAGTTAACGAGCTAACAAATTCAGGCGTTACTGTAATAGCATCTACTGGAAATGATGGTTCTAGTGAAAGTATTAGGAGTCCTGCATGTGCACGTAATGCTATAAGAGTTGGTGCTTCAACCAAACAAGATACATTTGCGACTTTTACAGATTATAACAATGCAACTATATTATTAGCACCTGGAGCAAATATAAATAGCATCGATTTAGATGGTAATTCATTTACTGGAAGCGGCACATCTTTTTCTTCACCGATGATTGCAGGAATCACAGCATTATTATTAGAATATGAAAAACAACAAAATTCTAGTAATATATTAACGCCAAAAGAAATTTATGACAGACTCGTACATACAGGACAGATTATAGATTATATTCCAAATGATTCTACAAATTTAGTAAAAGAATTCTCACGTGTAGACGCATATAATTTATTGACGAATAATATTACAAATAATTTAACCGAAGGCAGCGTTTCTACGGATATTATTCAGGACACTGGAACGTATGGAGCATTGGTATGCAGCGTAACGACAGGTGGTCTTTGCAATAATGCATATGGAACTGGAATTGGCACTAGTTGTTGTGTTAATAAAACAGATTTATGTATGTCGACTGGTCCTACTACGCAGCAGTGTGAACCTGCAGGTTCTTGTTCTGGAGGTGGACCCGCATGTACGACGACTGATCAATCATGGAATAATTATGGTACATGTGTTCTAAATAATTGTAGTAATGCTACTGGACCAATATCATATAATAAAACAGACAGCAAAGTTTATTTAGGTTGTGTAGCAGGACGAGAATGTTCTAATACTACTGTTGGTGGGATGGCAATATATGGTCCTGGAGATGGCATTTGTATAAACAACGCAACCTGTAATATGAACTATCCTACAGCGTATTCTACTGCATATGGAACATATTATAACGTATGCGCCCAAGGTCGAGAATGTGATAGTGCAGCTAATACTTTTGGCACTGGTCAGTATAATCGTGATGGTTGGTGTGGCGGTGCTACTTGCTGTACAGGAATATTAAATTCTGGAGAAATAGGAGCAAGTTATAATTTTTCAGGAGGCACTGCAGAAAGTTGTAGTTGTGCTAATGGGGGAGAAACATGTGATGACAATGCCGCAGATGGTCCTACTGCTAGAGGAGCGTGTGCAAGCAGTACATGTGCAACAAGCGGAGTCGTGTGTATCCATTCAGGAAGTTATTATAACGCAGTAGGTAGTTGTAGTAATGGTGATGATTGTGATAGTAACATTACTAGTAATGGATATTATACTCAAGATAGTCATGTTTGTTCAAGTGCTTGCGTTATAGACGGTAGCGTAGCTAATGGCGGATCTTGTTGCGGAACTAGTGCATTATGTAACCAAGCATCGGCAAGCAGTTGTGTTAGTAATATATGTAAGATAAATAATGGTGCAGCATGTACAACAGGTACATCATGCAATTCAAGTCTTTGCATACAAGGAGTTTGTCGAAATTCATCATACGCTCCTATTAGTCCTCCAACTTCTCCAGATACTTGTAGTAATGATGGTAATTCATATCTTAACGCTGCATCTGGGTCTTGGACGAGTATGGGTTGTCTAAAAGGAACGGTAGTTAGTTGTAATTTTAATTATACCGATTTGACCAATTGTATTCCAACTGGAGGATACTCTTGTGATACTGATGTTGCTCCTAATTATATTGCAAATGGTCTAAGTGTATATGGACCTAGTTGTGATATAAATGATGTATGCATGATAAATGCCACAGCTTATGGAACTATGTCTAATTGTTCCACTAACGATGCTTGTGATTCCAATGTTAGTTCAGGTACCTATATTCCAAATGGACATGTATTTAATAATAGTTGTATTGTCGATAGTAGTTTAAGCAATGGTACTACGTGTTATGATAATGTAAATTGCGCATCAAGTAATTGTCGTAAAGAAATTAATTCATCAAATTATTACTGTGCTGGAGCAGGAAAACTTTGTTCACAGAATGGAGGAAATGGATATGCATCAGGAAATTCATCAGGATCATGGATATGCACAGCATCAGACACATCAGTAAACTGTACAACTGCATGTGCTACAGTATTATCAAACACATACTACTGTAATGGTGCATCTGCTTGGAAAGCCGGCAGTGGTTCTGGAATAAATGTAACTGGATGCACCACATTTAATTGTAGTGGGCAACAAATAAAATTTGACGGTTGTAGTGGAACAGGAACATGTAGTGTTCAAGGATTCAATGGAGCATTATGTTTAGGAACGTGCGATAATCTATGTGTAGCAGGGCAAACGAGTTGTTTTGATACTCCTCAAGGAACAGATCCATACAGTATATGTTCGGCAGGATACACATGTGCTGGACAAACAATAATAAACAACGATTTATGTGGTGCAGGACCAGCATGTGGAAATACCACTTCAGTATGTTCTGGATTATGCAATTATTGTAATAGTGGTTCAGGCACATGTGCAAATAATGCTTCAACAAATGTATGTAGACCGAGTACAGGAACATGTGATATTGCAGAAAATTGTACTGGAGTAGGAAATTGTCCAGCAAACACTTATTGTGGAGCAGGAACATATTGGAATGGAACAGCATGCACTGCCGGAAATTGTAGTGGCACAGCACATTGTAATAATCAATCCACATTTTATACAGGATATACATGTGATGCTGGAGGAAATAATTGTAATGTAAATTACGGATTGACAAACATTCCAACAGCAGGACAAGTCTGCACGGGAGCAGGATTAAGTGTAGCACCATCAAGCGCCACAACATGCGGAACAGGAGCGCAAAATTGTTGGTGCAGTAATTCATATTATCAATGTAATAATATAAACGATTGCACATATGATTCGTATTATGTTGGATTTACAAATACTGGAAATGGAGCATGCGACACGACGGGAGCAGTACAAAATACTTCAGGAGTAATAAACCCAGTAGGATACAGATGCAATATATCAAGCGTAACGCCTTATGCGTCATACACGAGCATAATGGATACAAATGCATGCGATGCCACAGCCAATTGTACTGGAGAAACATATTATACAGGTCACACTTGTAGCGCCGCTGGAACATGTACTGTTGGCAACAATCCTCAAGATAAAGATTCTAACAGTGCTTATTGCACTTATTCAGGTAATGGTTGTGTTGCTAGAACATGGTATGGTCAAGCATTTAATTCAGGAAGTAATTTTTACTGCTGTGGTGATGATGCTGGAAGTGATTCGTTTTCATCGTTTAATGCAAGTTTAACTACAGGAACAGTCGTAAAATGTAGTCAATGTAATGCTGGATCAGCAAATGGCAATACTACAATATATGGTAATGGATATTCAACAGCAAATATAGCAACAGCAAATACCACAACATGTTATTATGGTGATGTAACTTGTTCATTTGGCGTCGCATCTAACGGAGTTTCAACAACACTTTGTGGTAATGGATTTTTCAGCAGTTCAAATACTGGATGTGTTGCAGGAAATAATGCGACAGATAAAACAGGATACTGTTATTGGAATGATATGACATGTGCAGACAATTCTGCATTGAACGGTTCAGTATCGGCAATCTTGTACGGTAACGGCAATTGGAGTGGAACACAATGTTATTATGGAGATATAAATTGTACAGATAACTCATATAACAATGGTACTAATGGTACAACGCAATGTACAGCAACTCAAGGTGCAACATGCTGTAATATTCAATCAACAATTATTGAAGGAGTAAAATGTGGAGATGGAACATTTAATGCAGGAACATCAAATGATAGAGATACATTACAATACAGATGTCAAAATAACACAAACGGATGTACAGCGTATACGTGGTTTACAAATCTTCCCACTGTTGGCGGTCAATGTTGTGGTGATGATGCAGCAGCAGATAATAATTTCTATTACAGCGCTAATCCCAACACCACTACATCAATAAGTTGTGAAAGATGTAATGCTGGAGTGTATAATGCAACAGCAACGTTATATGGTAACGGATATAATACAGGCATCGGTTCAACATGTTATTTTGGAGCAATAACATGTAATGCAACAGTCGGAACAAATGGAACATCATGTGCATTAACTTCCGGAAAAGTTTGCATAAATAGAGTAGGATGCAACAGCACTCCAGTCGTTACTACACCAACAATTACGTGGACTAATAATTTAACAGTCACATATACTGCAACTGATGCTGAAAGCGATCCCATAACTAATTTTACCGACTGGAGAAGAAATGGAACTTCAATCGCGGTACTGAACATGCCATTTAATAATAATGTTTCATCATTATCAGCAGGAGCATTAAATGATTATTCTACATTTGGAAATAATGGAACATTAGGAGGAGGAGCACAAGCAAACGCGCCAACATGGACAACATCTGGAAAAATCGGAGGAGGATATAGTTTCAACGGAAGCCAATACATAAATATTACGTCGAATTCTAACTTAGCCATATCTAACAATATAATTATAGAAGCATGGATTAAGAGCACCTCTGGAGGAACAGTAGTATCAAGAGGAGCATCCGATACAAACGAAAACTATAGAATGACTGTTAATGTCAATCAGATATATATAGATAGCAGCAATGGTACCGACAAAAACGAATATTTTACAGCCACCAATATTTTAGATGGAAATTGGCATCACATTGTAGGAAAGATAGTTGCTGGGACAGCATTTTACACATACATGGATGGCATCGCATTAAGTAATGCCTCTGCACCAACAGTTCCACCATCACCATTATGGATTGGATCAGCTGATTTAACAATAGGAAGTCTCATGTGGGCTAGTGCGTATTTCAACGGCACCATCGACGAGGTAAAAATATTCAATCGATCATTATCGCCTGAACAAATCCAACAAGAATACTTAGCAGGATTAGCAGGCAAATCAACTGACATTATTGTTTCTAATGAAACTCTTGTTGGAGAAAATTGGTCCGTTCTTGTTGGTTCATGTGACCAATTTAGTTGTGGAACAAATATATCTGCTAATGTCACAACGATAACATGGGGTACATTAACATTTACATTCGTTTCACCTACTCCTGCAAATGCTAGTAGAACTATCGCTAACAGTGTATCAATAAATGCTAGCGTAACAACATCTGCTGGAACTATTGACACCTGTAAAATAGAATACAATGGTGTCAATTATAGTATGACTAAAAATGCTACTGGACCAATTGTTAATTGTAATTGGACTAATGCAACTGTTGACGGAACATTATATACATACAAAATATATGCCAATAATAGTAATGGAGTATGGAGTAATGGTTCAACTCAAACATTCAGAGAAAATACTAAACCTACAATAACAGCAGTAAATATAATTCCAGTAAATCCTAATTCTACAACAAACTTAACTTGTAATGTGTCTGGATGGAGTGATCCAGAAGATGCAACAGGAAATTATTATTACCAATGGTTCAATGGATCTACACTAAAATACACATACGGACCAAACACAGCAACAACAAACAACCTATCATACCAAAACCTAACACTAGGAGACACATGGAATTGCACAGTAACACCATGGGACGGATACGAAAACGGAACAAACAAATCAGACAACGAAACTATTACTGGTCCGCCAACAATATTATTTCAAGGACAAACACCAGCAAATGATGCAAGACTAATAGCGAACATAGTAACAATAAATGTAAGTGCGGCATTAGCTAATGGCACAATTAATACATGTAAAATACAATATAATAATACTAATTATAGTATGACTAAAGTTGGAAGCGGAGCAAATGTAACATGTAATTGGACTAATGCAACAATTGATGGAGGTAAATATGCATATATAGTATATGCAAATAATAGTGTAGGTATATGGGGAAATAGTGCATTAAGAAATTTCACAGAAAATACTAAACCTACTATCACTGCCGTAAATATTACTCCAATAGGTCCTGGCCCGTCTAATAATCTTACATGTACTGTTTCTGGATGGAGTGATCCAGAAGATGCAACAGGAAATTATTATTACCAATGGTTCAATGGATCTACACTAAAATACACATACGGACCAAACACAGCAACAACAAACAACCTATCATACCAAAACCTAACACTAGGAGACACATGGAATTGCACAGTAACACCATGGGACGGATACGAAAACGGAACAAACAAATCAGACAACGAAACAGTCGTTGCAATCTGCGGATTAACACTTGCGGCCAACACTACATATACATTAACTCAAAACGTTAGTATAGCAGGTAATAATTGTTTTAATATCACAACATTCAATGTTACAATAAATTGTAATGGATATAGTATAATTGGCGACAACACAGTCAATACTTATGGAATCTATTCAAGCAATAATAAAACAATAATACAAAATTGTAATATACTAAATTTTGGTTCTGACATATATTTTAATAATACAAATAAAGGAGTTATAAATAATACTAATACAACTGCAACAGGCAGTAACACTGCTATATGGCTAAATTTAGGATATAATAACACATTGCTGAATGTTAATGCTACCACATCAGGATTATTTACATTAGTAGTCTTTGATGGTGGAAATAATAGTATAGCACAATCAAGAATTTATTCAGACAGTGGAGTGGCACTTTACATCGCACAATCTAATGACAATAATATTACCCAAAATAATATAACAACAAATTCAGGAACTACAATACAACTTTACAGAGGTTCATATAGAAATATAGTTACTAATAATACATTCAATTCTACCAGCGGTACGTTAATGTATATAGATCAAAATAGCGAGTATAATCAAATATACTGGAATAATTTTGCTGGAACAAGCGGATATTATATAGATATAAATATGATGCCTCTAACTAATTATTTTAATACAACAGTAGGAGGAGTTTCTCAAGGAAACAATTATTACAGTATATCTTCCTTAAGAATATATGATGCAAACAGCGACGGATGGGGAGATTCAGGACCAGATTATCCTCTAAGTACAACTATATGGCCAGCAAAATGGAATAGTATGTCTAGTGATGGTACTGATTATGGTCCAGCAACAACAAGAATAAATGTTGCGCCAAATATTACTAGCAATACTCTATCCCTAATATACGGAAAAGATTTATCAGTAAGTTATACTGCCACGGATGCAGACAATGACGCAATGTATAATTTTACTGACTGGAGAAGAAATGGAACAAGCATGGCAGTATTAAATATGCCATTCGATTATAATATTTCAAACAACAACACTGGAGCAATTAAAGATTATTCAACATTTGGAAACAACGGAACATTAGGAGGAGGAAATATATCAAGAACTCCAGTATGGAATGTATCAGGAAAAGTTGGCGGAGCGTATGTGTTCGACGGAGCAAACGACTATATCAGCACATCAAAAACAGGAATGTCAAATAACACCGGAACAATAGAAGCATGGATAAAACCACAAAACCAAAACGGATCAATAAAAACAATATTCGACATGGCCAGCACAGGATTTGGCGGATGCGTACTATTCTCCGACGGACAAACAGGAAACGCACCATACTTCTTCTACGGAAACGGAACAAACGTAATGTCAGTAGTAGGACCAACACTAAACAACAACACATGGTACTATATAGCAGCAACATACGACGCAACAGGAGCAAAACTATACATAAACGGAATACTAAACAACAGCAACAGCATAACACCAATAATAAACCTAAGCGCAACAGCAACAGCATATATAGGATCCCAAATAGGAACACAAAGATACTTCAACGGAACAATTGATGAAGTAAAAATATTCAATCGTTCATTATCACCAGAACAAATATATCAAGAATATTTGGATGGATCAAATGGAAAATCAACAAACAAAATAATAAGTAATGAAACTATTATTGGAGATGTATGGAGTACATTAGTAGGAGTATGTGATGGTTTAATTTGTTCAACAAACCTTTCAAATAATGTAACAATAATACATAGACCAATAATAAATAATATAGCATTAACATCTTCTTCAGGAACAAATCAACCAACAGATAATTTCACAATAAATTTCAGTGCAACAGATTCTCAAGGTGACCCATTATACAACTTTACTGACTGGAGAATTAATAGTGCATCAATCGCTGTATTAAATATGCCATTCAACATAAACACTTCATCTACGACAGCAGGAGCAATAACAGATTATTCAACGTACGCAAATAACGGACAATTAGGAGGAGGAACAGCAAGTTATTCTCCGACGTGGACTAACGCAGGAAAAGTAGGAGGAGCATATGTATTCGATGGAATAAATGATTACATTAACATATCAGATGCAGCAAGTTTAGATATGTCTGACAATTTATCCATTGAAGCATGGATAAAACCATATACGAACAACACCGGATACGCGGCGAATCCAATAATAAAATCTAGTTCAACAGCAGATGCAAATTTTGTACTATACATATTTGATTCCAATGTAAGTATACAATTCTGGGCGAATAGAAGTGGAACTTGGGGAGCAATCAGTGGAATATATAATGGTGCCACACTAAATAATTGGTACCACGTTGCACTAAGTTATAATTCAGCAACAGGAGGACAGTTATACATAAATGGAGTAGCCGTGGGATCAAGAACGGGAAGCGGCCTTCTAACAACAAACAATCAACCAATAACGCTAGGTGGAAGAGGATCATCATACTTCAACGGAACAATCGATGAGGTAAAAATATTCAACAGAACGTTATCAGCAGAACAGATATATCAAGAATATTTGGCAGGATTAAATAATCAATCAACAAATATTCTCGTATCCAACGAAACACGAAATTATAACAATAACATGTTGAGTACATTAGTCGGAGTATGCGATTATAATGTATGCACAACAGATTTATCTAATAGTTTAACATTAATACACTCGCCAATAATCACGAATGTAACATTAAATTCCGGAGTTAACCTAACATTAAATTATACTGCAACAGATGCATTAGGTGATACAATGTATAATTTTACCGACTGGAGAAGAAACGGGACATCAATAGCTGTAATAAATATGCCCTTCGATAATAATATTTCATCGTTGTCAACAGGAGCAGTAATAGATTACTCGACGTATGGAAGCAACGGACAGTTAGGTGATGGAATTGCATTATCCGCACCTACATGGACAACATCAGGAAAAATAGGAGGAGCGTATGTGTTCGACGGAGCAAGTGATTATATAGTGGGAAGAAATATGTTAAATTTAGGAGCTAACGCTACAGTTGAATTATGGATTAAAAGTACAGCATATGATAATGTAACCCCTATAGTCTTGGGTGTTGACTCTTATGGAGGTAATGGTTTAAGTATTGAATTTACAGGAGGATTAATAACATGGAACACAGGCGACGGTACAACTAATGCATTCCCGGGTTCTACATATCCAAATAGTAATTGGCATTATATTGTCGTTACAAATGATTATAATAATAACTCAGCAAAATTATATATCGACGGAATACTAAATAGTACAGCAAGCTACAGAAACAGCAACTCAACACCAGCCTTACCAGGAAATGCAGTAATTATAGGAACTCAACTAGCAGCTCACGGAAATTGGTTCAATGGAACTATTGATGAAGTTAAAATTTATAACAAAACATTATCACCACAACAAATATATCAAGATTATATTGCAGGAAATAATAATAAATCGACAAACATTCTTGTTTCAAACGAAACACAAACTGGCGAAGTATGGACTACACTGTTAGGAGTATGTGATAATAATGTTTGTACAACAAACGTTTCAAATAATGTCACCATCGGTAGTGCAACAGTAATTTGTGGAACAACATTCGCAGCAAACAGCATTAATAATTTAACGACGAATGTTTCTATAAATGGATTAAATTGTTTCAATGTAACTGTTGCAAATGTTACAATAAATTGTAATAGATATACCATAACAGGAAGTAATACTACAGGAGCTTATGGAATATATTCGACAGCATACAACACAACTATAAAAAATTGTAACATACAAAACTTCTCAACAGAAGTATATTATAATGGAGCAACATATGGAACAATAATAAACAACACATTAAATTCGACATCGGGAACATCATTAATACTAACTGCAAGTAGTGCATTCAACAGTATATACTGGAATAATTTTACGCAGACATCGGGAGTATACATTAACAACTCAAACAATACAAATATGTTCAATACAACAAATGCAACAGGACACCCACAAGGAAATATATACTTCAATATTACAAGCCAAGAAGTATACGATACCGACGGAGATGGGTGGGGAGATTCAGGAACAGCATATCCAATAAGTGCAACAACATGGTCAAGCGCATGGACAGGAAATGGATCAGACTTCGGACCATACACGACAAGAACAAACAGTACACCAGTAATGCAAAATGCAACAATTCTTCCGTCACCAGCATACACCAATGCATCATTGATAGGATATTGTAATGCAACTAATAGCGATGCACGTAATATTACATACAATTTCAAATGGTATCTTAATGGCGTAGTAAATAGTAGCAACACAACAACAAATAATACACAAGGATTACTTATTAACGTCAGTACTATTCTTAATACCTCATTAATGGTCGGACAAAACTGGACGTTAGAATGTCAAGCAAATAATAGTGGAACAACAAGCAGTAAACTAAATAGTACAACAATCACAATAATACCAAAAACTCCGGACATACCTACATTAATTAGTCCAACAAATAATAATTATACATTAAACAGTCGTCAACCATTATTTATATGGAACTCCACAAATGTATCAACATGGTATGAAATAAATATCACAAGTAATCACGATGTATTATTAGCAGGCAATATAACAAATGTTGGTGCAACTACAAGTAACTATACTGCGGCAAGAGAATTATATCTCGACGTGGAGCAAGGAGCAAGTACCTATTACAATTGGACGGTTAGAGGATGTAATATCGAGACATGTAGCAACTGGTCGAATATATGGAACTTTAGTATCACAACATATCTTGTAATCACAATGATTAACAGCAGCGTAACTTTCCCGACGACAGGTCCCGGAACCAAATTAAATACTACAGCTAATTTAAGTTGGACACCATTCTTATTCCAGAACGATGGTAACGTGTACGCTAATATGACTAATTGCACCATTAATGGTAGTATGTGGAGTACAGTAGGATTAGGAACACAGTATATGCAAATAATGGCAGGAAACACTTCGGAACTAGGATCATTTGATAATACCACATCGATGATGAATTGGACTAATGTAAGTGCAACAAATAATAATGTAATCCAAATGTTAAATTATAACGACTCAAGAGATAGCGCGTATTTACACGTCTTAATTGAAGTACCAGTTTCAGAACCGGCAGGGTTCAAGTCAGTAAATATGACATTTAATTGGATAGGATAAAAATGCAGATAGCAGTATACTTAATACATCCCAAAAATAAAAATATATAAACAAAAAAATGACGACGACAAAAACTGAATTAAAAAATGAAAACACAAAAATAGAATATATAGACATACCCTCATTCGTATTCAAAGATAGAACACTATCAGTACTAGAAGTAATGGTGGAATATTTACGTGACAATAAAAAAATGAAATTCCATAATATTGCTGTAATAATAAATAGAGATGACAGAACAGTATGGACTGTTTATAGACGTGCAAAGCTCAAACGTAAAGGTATCATAAAAGAAAGACCAGAAATAAACGCACAATTAAATAAGAGGATAGAAGATGAATAAGAGAAGTGAAAAGAAAAAAAGAATAACATTCTTTAGTATTACTTTAATAATTATCTTCTTGCTATGCACTATAGAAATATCTGCATTAGGCATTTCACCCTCGAGAAAAATAATAGATTATGACACAGAGCAACACATAATAACTTCAAAAATAATAAATAATGAAGCAAGAGACATAAATATAAAAATATCAGCGAGTGGAGAATTAGCAGAATATATATTTATATCGGAGCCTATAATAAATATCAAGAGTAGTGAACCCGAAAAAGAATTTACATATGTACTACAACTACCTCCAAACATAGGACCTGGTCCTCATATTATTAGTATAACCGCTTCAGAGATTAATGAAAATACAAGTGAGAACTCTATCGGAGGAATACTTGCATTAACACAACAACTACAAATAAATGTACCATACACAGGAATATATGCAGAAGGGTATTTATCAGTCTATGCAACGAACATCAATAATCCAGTAAACACATTATGCGAAATATTTAATAGAGGCGACCAAAACATCGAATCCATGTCTGGAACACTTAAAATACTAGACGCAGATAATAATACAGTATACACGAAAGAAATTTCTAAACAAGAAAATATTGCACCGAAAGAATCTGCAAGAGTAGATGAAACATTTTTTCTGAAAGAAATAGGAGCATACCAATTAGAGTGCAACATAAATTATGACGGTAAAAATCTAATAGTTAAAAAAGATTTTACATTGGGACAGTATAATATAACAATACTAAAAACAGATGTTAAAAATTTCAAATTAGGAACAATAGCAAAATTTGATATAAATCTATTATCCGACTGGAACACCGCAATAGATAATGTATACGGAGAAATAACTATAAAAGATAAAAACGGCATATTAGTAGGACAAACAAATATTACCAAAACCACAATTAATCCACATACTAATTTTTTAAGTGCATATTTAGATACATTAAATATGAACTCAGGAGAATATTTAATCAGAATAAAGTTATATGCCGGCAATAAAATAATAATACAAGATTATACTACAATAATCAGCAGTAATAATATAGACCTAATTACTACGACAGAAACCAAAAATGGGCCGAAAAATAATACTCTTGCAGTGGTACTAATATTTTCAGCATTAAGTATATTGATAATAATAATTCTTAGACAAAATAAAAAACTTTATAAATAAAATACCCGAGTAGTATTAAATAACATTAAAGTATTATACAAATATAGGCGTGAGGAGATGATTAATATGGAAATTTCTAATAAAACATTAGCATGGCTAGTAGTAGCAACAATTATTGTTTCTCTAGGAGCAACAATAATAAGTATAAATAAAATTAATAATACAGGATTTACTGGTTTTGCTTCAAACAATAAAACAGGAAACGCATCAGTAATAATACAGTCACAAACAACACTAAACTTCGCAGTAGGAGCATTAAACTTTGGTACAGGAACAGTTAACGGTACAGCACCATTTGCATGCAACCTATCAAACAACATGTCAAACACAATACAAAAAATAGGAAACTGTGACGGCTTCAACACGACACTAACAGGAACAAACGG
>Ga0265322_10000465_pt1 | contig 16233 bp, 16 predicted proteins | sample 41222metaG_FD_193584 | JGI IMG/M metagenome (GOLD analysis project Ga0265322, IMG submission 193584) | Rhizosphere microbial communities from Carex aquatilis grown in University of Washington, Seatle, WA, United States - 4-12-22 metaG | ecosystem: Host-associated > Plants > Roots > Rhizosphere...
ATGGGGAGGTGTGTCAAGTTTCCCGCCTTCCGCGTGGAACCCTGCGCGGGAATAAACGACATATCGAGCATGCATTTGCGGAGTGACTTGACGGATGTTACCGCTTGGCGGGTGGGGATGGCGATGATCGCGCTCGGCCTCGCCGTGGCCGGACCGGTCCGGGCGGCGGAGACGGAGACGCCGCCGACCAAGGCCGTGCCCAGCCCCGTGCTGGAAAGCATACTGCGCGGCTTTGACGAAAAGGACTACGCCGGCGCAGTGGAGGCGATGTTCACCCGTTTTGAACAGATCAGCGGCCGGCGCCTCGTGCCGGGAGCCAAGGGCAAGGTCGGCCTGAAAATCTACAGCGACTCCGGCCCCGGCCTGGCCACGCCCATTCCACTCGTCGAGGCGGTGATTGAGGCGCTGGAACGGCGCGGCTTCAAGACCCCGAACATCTTCATCGTGGGCCTCAGCCAGCTCCGGATGCGGTTCACGAACTATCTGCCGTCGCTGTCCACGGGCGCGACCCCGTTCAAGAATCATCCGATCTACGTGCTCGAGTCGGGCAAGTTCTACGATTCGACCTGGTTCTACGACAGCCCGCTGCCCACGCGCTTCGATCCGATCCTCAACGAAAAGGCGGCCGAGGAGGCCGCGGGCGGCAAGCTGCAGACCACGGTGGCCGAGGACCGCAAGAGCTTTCTCGATACGCCGCTGTTTCTCGACTCCGACTTCTGGATCAACCTGCCCGTCTACACCGACCATCCGGTGCTCGGCATCAACGGCGCGCTGGTGAACGCCACGCTCTGGAACGCCTCGAACACCCTGCGCTTCTTCCGCAGCCCGGCCAACGCCCCGGCCGCGGTGGCTGAAATGGCCGCCATCCCCGAGCTGCGCACGACGTGGGTGTTCTCGCTCGTGAGCCTCGAGCGCTACCAGTTCATCGGCGGACCCTACTTCAACTCGCTCTACACGCTGTCCGAGCCGCGCCTCTGGCTGAGCGCCGATCCGGTGATGCTCGACGCGCTCATGCTCGAGCGCATCAATCGCGGCCGCCTGCAGGCCGGCTTCAAGGAGATCGATTCCGACGGCCTGCGCATGCTGGAATTTGCCGAACAACTCGGGGTCGGCTCCGACCAGGTCGGCTCGGTGCAGTGGGTGCGGGTGCCGGGGGACCTCCCGCCGCGCTCATGAGTCGTTTTTCCGGCTGAGGCCGCCCCGCTCCGCTGAAACGGAATCGAATGGACGCAGCGGGCCTGAAGATTCCACTTGAGTCATCCGGCTGCTTCCGGGCAATTTAACCATGATGACATCCGCCGCCTATCTGCCCTTCCTGTACCAGATCATCCTGGCGGCAGGCATTGCCGCCGCGGTCATTGGCGCGAGCCACTTCTTCGGCCAGCGGGCAAAGAAGAACAAGATCCAGGACACGGCCTACGAATGCGGCATACCCGGCGGGGGTCTGCAGCACGCGCGATTCCCGGTGAAATTCTTCGTCACCGCGCTGCTATTCATCCTCCTCGACATCGAGGTGATCTTTCTCCTCCCCTGGACCTTTGTCTACCGCGAGTTTCTGGCGAATCACATCCCGATCCTGCTGCCGATGCTCTGCTTCCTCGGACTGCTGGCGCTCGGCCTGGTCTACGAGGTAAGAAAGGGCGCGCTGGACTGGGAGAAGTGACCGCCCCCGACGCCGGCCGGCGTCATGACCGGATTTCCGCATGCGGATCGAAAAATTCATCACGCGCCAGAGGATCGTCGACCTCATCAGCAGCGACCTGAAGGGGGCGCTGGCGGAACTGCTGGAGATTTCCACCAGCCGCTTCTCCGATCTCAACCCGGATGCACTGCTGCGCGGGCTGCTGCAGCGCGAGAACACGATGACCACCTACCTCGGCCTCGGGGTGGCCCTGCCGCACGTGCGCGTCAAGATGCACCGCCGCTATGTGCTGGCCATCGGCCGCAGCCAGGCGGGCATCCGCTATGACGGGCTCAAGGACAACGAGCGGATTCATCTCATCATCATGCTTATTGCGGACGAGACCGCGCGCGACTACCTGCAGGTGCTCGCCTCGCTCGCCCGGTTGGTCAAGGAGCCGGACTTCGTCCACAGCCTGATCCAGGCGCCGGACCTCGACATTTTCCACGACCGTCTCTTCACGGGTCTCGGCGGCATCGCGGCGCGGCCGGCGCAGCTGCAGCAAAATCGCGTCAACCGCATCATGTTTCGCGAGGCGGAGCGCGTGGCCAAGGGCTGCGGCTGCTCGGCGATCATGGTGTTCGGGGACACCTTCGCGGGCGGCATCGAGGCGGGCAAGTGGTTCGGAGCGAACAAGACCATCCTGGTGACCCGAAATCCCGGCGAAACCGGCGAGGAACGGAAGGGATTCGCGGAGATCATCCAGGTGCGCTCGTTTTCCAACCAGCGCCTCGCGCAGTTGCGGAGCGCCGTGCTGGTGGCGCTCACGCGCGGACTCATCAATTTCAGCGACCGCCTCTGCTGCGTGGGCGGCATCGCGGGCAGCAACCAGTTCGATACCGTGGTCGTGGTCGACGTGGAGCGCGAGTTCCAGACGCTGCTCACGGGGCCGGCCGACCTCCTGCCCGCCGACGTGAAGCCCGAGGTGCTCGAGCGCGTGCTCGCGGTCGCCACGGACCTGGCGGTGGAGGGCCGCGAAGGCCGGCCGGTGGGCGGACTCTTCGTGGTGGGCGACACGGACCGGGTGGACAAGTTCATCAAGCCGCTCGTGCTCAATCCATTTTACGGCTACAAGGAGGAGGACCGGAACATCCTCAGCCCGTTCATGGATGAGACGATCAAGGAGTTCTCCTCCATTGACGGTGCATTCATCATCCGGGGCGACGGCGTAGTGGAATCAGCAGGCAGCCTCATCCAGGCGGCGGACTACGACCACGCACTGCCGAGCGGGCTCGGTTCGCGCCATGCGGCGGCGGCGGCGATCTCGGTAGCCACGCAGTGCATTGCCATCGTCATCTCATCGAGCACGGGCCAGGTGACGCTCTTCCGCCGCGGGGTCATGCTGCCGCTGACGGAAAAGCGGATGAGCGGCAGCTGAGGGCCGGCCTGAATCCCTGCAAAGGGGAAGACGGGGCGGTCAGCAGCCACAGGCGGGTGCGCCTTCCGCAACCATGCAGGCGATGCCAAAAACTACTGCGAGAAGACAACTGCAAAGTCCGGCGAAGCTTCGTTGGGCCACAAGGTTGTGTATTCCGTTTCCGAAAGCGGGGAATTACCGGCCGGTGGCGCAGGGGCGCGAATCCGCGGCGGATGCGGGCGGAGAAGTTTGCGGCACCCTCACTTTGGGGTTGCGCCCCGTCGGCGGGGCCCTTTGCTCTGACCCTCCAATCCTTTCCGCCATGCAAGAAGTCGTCACCCTCGAATGCACTGAAGCCCGGAAGGAGGGCAAGCCGCCCTCCCGCTATCTCACGACGCGCAACAAGAAGACCGTGACGGAGCGCATCGAGAAGATGAAGTACAACCCTTTCCTGCGCCGGCATACGCTACACAAGGAAATCAAGTAAGCCGGCTTTTCCCGCCCGCACGCTGCGGGCAAGCCTCCGAAAAACTGACTCCCACCCGGGGTCAGTTTTGTTGTTTCCCGGCGGATTCGACCAGGACGCCGGCGGCCGGACGGAGCGCAGCCTGCGCCTGTTGCTGCTGCTGGAGCAGCGCACGGCGGTGGGCGCGCCAGCCGTCCCGGTGCTTGCGGATCCAGTCAAGCAGCGCGCGCTCAAAGCCGATGTCGTAGCCCAGGCGCTCGGACTCGAGCCACTTGTGGCGGAGGATCTCTTCCCGCTCGGCGAGGAATTCCTGATAGAGCGAGGATTGCTTTACGAACTCGCGCGACGTTTCAGGTTCTGGGGACGGGTAAGACATGAAGACCACGATCGTCAGTTTGGGTTAAGCTGGTGGCGCCCCTCGGCGGTGATCATCGAAGGGTGCCAGACCGGCTCCCAGACAAGATCCACCTGCGCGTGCCGCACGCGATCGAGGCCGAGGAGCTTGCGGTGTACCTCGGCGGAGATCGACTGCGACATGGGACAGCCGGGCGAGGTCAGGGTCATCTTCACGCTGACATCGTAGCCGGGTTCGGCGGCAGCGGCCTCCCGGACGTCAACGTCATAGATGAGTCCGAGGTCCACGATATTGACGGGAATCTCCGGGTCGCGGCAGGTGCGCAACACGGAAACCACGTCTTCTTTCGTCAGCGCCATGGTGTTTAACGTAGAAGGAAGCAAAAAGGGCTGTCAATTCAACGACCGGCGGTTGCCAGCCGGTCAAGCAAACTCTGCGCGATCGCGCGGAAGGCCTTCGCGGCGGCGCCGTCGGGCTCGCTGACGACAACGGGTTTGCCGGCATCGCCGCCCTCCCGGATTTCGGGGAGCAGCGGCACCTGGCCCAGCAGCCCGGTGCCGAGTGCCTCGGCGAGGCGGGCGCCGCCGCCCTCGCCGAACAGATGGTGGCGGTGGCCGGCGGGATCGGTGAAATAGCTCATGTTTTCCGCCACGCCGAGCAGGGGCACGTTGACCTTGCGAAACATCAGGCCGCCCCGGCGCGCCACGTTCGTCGCGGCGAGCTGCGGCGTGGTGACGAGCACGGCGCCGTCGAGCGGCAGGATCTGCACCAGCGACAGCTGCGCGTCCCCCGTGCCGGGCGGCAGGTCGACGAGCAGCACCTCGAGCTCGCCCCACTTCACGTTTTGCACGAACTGCTGCACGGCCTTCATGATCATCGGGCCGCGCCAGATGACCGGCGTGTCGTCGTCGACGAGGAAGCCCATCGACATGACCTTCACGCCGTGGATTTCCATCGGCAGGAGCATGGCTTCGGCGCCGTCGCCCTCGAGTTCCGGCCGCCCGTGCAGCCCGATCATGAGCGGCACCGTGGGACCGTAGATGTCACAATCCATCAGGCCCACGCGGCCGGCCTGGCCCTGAGTCGCGAGCACCTGCGCCAGGGTGCACGCCAGGTTGACGGCGAAGGTGGACTTGCCCACGCCGCCCTTGCCGCTGGCGATGGCCACGGAGTGCTTGATGCCCGCGGGCGCCGCGCCGCCCGCCAGATTGCCGCCGGCGCCGGCGGTGGGGGTGCGCACGGGTGCGACCGCGATCTCGATGACGGTTTTCTGCACTCCCGGCAGGGCGCGCAGCACCTTTTCCACCTCGGCCTTGAGCGCGGCGGGCACGTGCGGATCGGAGGTGGTCAGTGCGAGCGAAACCTTCGCGGTGCCCTCGACCACGGTCGCGGCGCGCACGAGGCCGAACGACACAATGTCGCGGCTGAAGCCGGGATACTTCACCTGCTTGAGGGCTTCCTTGATGGCTTCGGATGTCACGGTGCGGTGGTGAAAGGTGCGCAGCCCGCCGGCAAACACAAGCGACGCCGTGCGGACCGCGAAAGGCGGATTTACGTTGTGCAGGCGGCCCGGTCTGTAAATAAGAAACTCGCCGCGCCCGGCGCGGTCTTTTCCATTCATCTTTCCATGCGATCCTGTCTTCCCTCCCTGATTCTCTCACTAGCGGCGGCCGCCACGGCCTTTGCCGACAGCGCCAAGCCCATCGGCATCGTCGACATCGACGCCGACCGGAATGTGACCTCCGTCCAGGTCAATGCCTCCACGCCCGAGCTCGGCAGCCTGGCGCGCCTGGCGTTCGGCGCGCACGGCGCCTACCGGCTCGTGGCCGGCGGCGCGGCGTACGACCTCAATTTCACCCAGGTCGGGGCGGCCCAGGTGCGGGTGGAGATCACCCGCGGGGCGACGGGCCTGCCGGTGCACAGCGAGGTCGTCACCGGCACCAGCGCGCGCAACGCGCTGCTGCGCGCGGCCGACGTCGCCGTGGCGCACACCAGCAAGTTTCGCGGGTTTTTCGCCGGCAAGCTCGCGTTCATCAGCGACCGCGGCAGCGGCATGGAGATCATGACCTCCGACCTGTTCGGCGGCGAGATGATGGGCTGGCCGGGAGTCAGCCGGCAGATCATCCGGCCGCGCTGGTCGCCCGACGGGCGCCGGCTGATCTTCACCAGCTACCGCAACGGGTTTCCGGACATTTATGTGCTGGATCTGGCCACACGAACCCCGGCGCTCTTTGTCAGTGTGCAGGGCACCAACACCGGGGGACGGTACAGCCCGGATGGCGGCCGGGTGGCGATGGTGCTGAGCGGCGAGGGAAGTTCCGAGATCTACGTGAGCAATGCGCAGGGCAAGATGATTTCGCGGCTCACGCGTTATCCGGCGGTCAAGGCCGGGCCGTCCTGGTCGCCCGACGGCACGCGGCTGGCGTTCACCTCCGAGCCCGGACCGCAGCTTTACGTCATGCCGGCGGCGGTGGGTGCCACGCCGCAGCGGCTGCCGACGAACATCAGCCGTTATTGCGCCGAGCCCGACTGGTGCCGCTGGGATGCGGACAAGCTGGCGTTCACCATGGCCGTGGGCCGGGGCTACCAGATTGCCGTCTACAATTTCTCCACCCGGCAGGCGGTGCAGGTGTCGGCCGCGCCGCTCGACGCGATCGAACCGTGCTGGCTGGCGGACGGCCGCCATCTCCTCTACACGGCGCGCCAGGCCAACCAGCGCAGCCTGTGGATTCTCTACACCGAGACCCGCAAGGCCACGCGCATCAGCCCGTCGTCGCTCGGCCAGGTTTCGCAGGCGAGCTACTGGATCCAGTGACCGCGGACTGACCGGCGGCTGATTTCACCGGAGTCGCCTTTTCCGCCGCCTCGCGCCGGCGGTATTCATCCAGGATCGCGGCGGTGGCGGTGGCGCCGCAGCGCGTGGCGCCCACGTCGCGCACGCGGATCAGGCCGTCGAGATCACGCACGCCGCCGGCGGCCTTGACCTGCACCTCCGGCGGGCACGTGGCGCGCATCAGGGCGAGGTCGTGCTCGGTCGCGCCCTGGTAGGAATACCGGCCGTCGGCGCCCTTGACGAAGCCATAACCGGTCGAGGTCTTCACCCAGTCCGCCCCGGCGCCTGAGGCGATCTGGCAGAGCCGGCGCTTGAAGTCGTCGCCACTGAGGCCCGCGCCACCCTGCGTCAGGTAATCGTTTTCGAAGATGACCTTCACCTTGGCGCCGTGCCGGTGCGCCTCGTCGCACACCGCCGCGATGTCGCGCTCGACGTAGTCCCAGTCGCCGCTCAGGGCCTTGCCGATGTTGATGACCATGTCGATCTCCACCGCCCCGTCCCGGCAGGCCAGCCCGGTTTCGTGGTGCTTGGCCTCCGTCGCGCTGTTGCCATGGGGAAACCCGATGACCGCGCCGACGAGCACGCCGCTGCCCTCGAGCAGTTCGGCGGCACGCTTCACCGCATAGGGCTTGATGCAAACCGAGGCGACGCCGTAGCGGGCGGCGATCCGGCAGCCGTCCTCTATTTCCCGGTCCGTCAGCGTCGGATGCAGGAGCGAGTGATCGATCATCTTGGCGAGTTGGTCGTAGGTATATTTCATGGCGCGGGGGGGATCTGCCGACAGTACAGATTTGCCATGCCTGACCGCCAGCCGCATTTTCAGGCAAATCTCCCATGAACACCAAATCGCGCCTGTACTGGCTGGCCCTCACCTCCGGTTTCGCCTTTTCCTTCTCCTTCCTGTCTGCCGCCGAGGCCCCGCGGACCTACACGTTCAAGCGCGGAGTCAACATCTCGCACTGGCTCTCGCAGAACACCGACACGCTGACCTATGCCGCCCCGTGGTTTGGCGAGCGGGACGTGGCGTGGATCGCGCAGCAGGGTTTCGACCACATCCGCCTGCCGGTTGACGGACGCCTCTGCCTCAAGTCCGACGGTTCGCTCGATGAGGCGAAGCTGCAGCCGGTCGACGACACCATGCGCTGGGCCCGGCCGCGCGGGCTCGGCGTGGTGCTCGACATGCATTTCCTGCCCGGAGCCGACTTTAATGGCGCCGGTGATGGGCGCGCCTTCGGGGACCTGGCGCTGCAGGAAAAAGTCGCGGATTTCTGGCGGCGCCTGGCCCGGCGCTATGCCAGCGAAGGTCCCTGGCTCCGGTTTGAAATCCTCAACGAGCCGGTCGCGCCCGAGAACGGGCAGCTCAACGCCTTCAACCGGCGCATGCTCGCCGCGATCCGCGAGAGCAATCCCACGCGCATCGTGTATCTCACTTCGAACCGGTGGAGTAATTTCCGCACCGTCGGCGACGTGGAACTGCCCGACGATCCGAACATCGCCTTCACGGTGCATTACTACGAGCCGATGGTCTTCACGCACCAGCGTGCACCCTGGGCTGGGTTCACCGAGGTCATGCCGCCCGTCCCGTTTCCCGGCCGGGTGCCGGACCTCAGCGGGGCGGTCGCCCCGGGTCACGCGAATCCGTTCCGTGGGCATGCCGGCGACGAGCTGACGGTCGCGGACATCGAAGCCGGTTTTGCCAGGGTCGCGGTGTGGGCGGCGGAGCATGCCCAGGGCCGCGAAATCTATCTCGGGGAATTCGGAGTCTACAAGGCGGCCGATCCCGACTCGCAGCGCCGGTGGATCACCGCGGTGCGCGAGGCGGCGGAAAGCCGCGGCTGGAGCTGGGCCGTGTGGGACTACAACGACAGCTTCGGCGTGCGCGACGCCAAGGGCCGGCCCACCGCCATCCTGCAGGGGCTTTTCCCGCGGTGACATTCCCGCCGGTCGCGTGATGCTTGACGCATCGTCGCGCGGACTGGAACCCGAAAAAAAAGCCGCACCACTGCGGGTGCGGCTTCGTTGGCAAGGGAAACCTCGCGAGGGTAGGGCGTGTTATTGCAGCGCGGCCTGATAGTTGGCCTCGGCCTGATCCCAGTTCACCACATTCCAGAACGCGGCGACGTAGTCGGGGCGGCGGTTCTGGTAGTTGAGGTAGTAGGCGTGCTCCCACACATCGAGGCCGATGACGGGCCGGCCCTCGAGGCCGGCGACCGCCTTGCCCATGAGCGGGCTGTCCTGATTGGCGGTGGAGCCGACGGCGAGCTTCTTGTCGGGCGTCACGACCAGCCAGGCCCAGCCGCTGCCGAAGCGGCCGACCGCGGCCTTGGCGAACTCCTCCTTGAGCTTGTCGTAGCCGCCGAAGGTGCCGGAGATGGCCGTGGCAAGGTGGCCCTTGGGCGCGCCGCCCTTGCCCGGACCGATGATCTTCCAGAAGAAGGCGTGGTTGCTGTGGCCGCCGCCGTTGTTGCGCAACACGCCGCGGATCGCGTCGGGCACCTTGCCGAGGTCGGCGATGAGCGCGTTGACGTCAAGCGCGGCCAGCGCGGGCTGATCCTTCAAGGCGTTGTTGGCGTTGTTGACGTAGGCCTGGTGGTGCTTGGTGAGATGGATTTCCATCGTGCGCGCATCAATGTGCGGTTCCAAGGCGTTGTAGGCGTAGGCGAGTTTCGGAAGTTCGTAGGCCATAGATTCTGATGATTAAGGTTACGGTGATTCCAGCGGGTAACAGTGTGCCCGAAGCAAGGCTCCGTCAAATACCGGCTGGGTTTTATCCGGTCGGATTCCGAGGCCGAACCCGGCATTCCGTTTTTAATTCAGAAGCCAGGAAACCATGAGACCGGAGGGGAATGTTTCCCCCTCCTGGCTTCATGGCTTCCGAATGATGACCGGATCCTGCGTGCCGCCGCGCCCTGGCGCGGGCTAGGGTTCCTCCGCGCGCTTCAGACGGAAGAAGGCCTGCAGCAGATCGCGGCATTCGCTGTCCAGCACACCGCGGGTGATCTCGAGATGGTGGTTCACCTGCGGCAGCGCGTTGAGATCCGTCCCGCCGCCGAGACAGCCCATCTTGGGATCGGCAACGGCGTAGACCACGCGCTTGATCCGCGCCATGAGCGTGGCGCCGGAACACATCGGACAGGGTTCCTTGGTCACGTAAAGCGTGGCCGCGTTCAGGCGCCAGTCGCCGATGGCGTGCGCGGCCTGGGTCAGGGCGAGAATCTCCGCGTGCGCCGTCGGATCGCGCGTGCCCGCAACCTGGTTGTGCGCCGCGGCGATCACTTCGCCGCCCAGCTCGATGACCGCGCCGACCGGCACTTCGTCCTCGCGCCAGGCATCGATGGCCTGATTGTAGGCCAGCCACATGTAAAAGGCATCGTCGCGCAGCAATTGCGAGGGGAAGAACTTCTCGAACGGGCAGTCGGCGGGAGTGGGAGGAAAGTCGGTCATGAGGGGCGTGCGGGGCGGATTCCGCAGGATAAAGCCTTGACTTACGTGCAGCCTTACCCAGTTACAACAGTCTTTTAGCAGCCGACTTAACCACATGTACAAACTGTCTCCTGGCATCGTCCGCGTCCCTTATGTCCGACGGTAAATCGATCGAAGTGGAGGGAAAGATCGTAACCGTCCTGCCGGGCACGATGTTCAGGGTGGTGCTGTCCAACGGACACACCGTGCTGGCCCACATCTCGGGCAAGCTGCGCAAAAACTTCATCAAGATTGCCGCGGGCGACCGGGTGAAGATGGAGATGAGTCCCTACGATCTCGAGAAGGCGCGCATCACCTATCGCGTGCGCGAATCCGCGCCCCCGCCGCCGGGATTCCGCCGTCGGCGCTACTAAAGCTCCCCGTGCGTCCATGAAACGCAGCCCGGCCCAAAGAGAAAATCAAAGCAGGGCCGCGCCGCATGACCAGACGCCGCGCCCCGGCGGGGCGGCTCCCCCCGGTCCGCCTGCCGCCCCCCCAGCCGGGCTGCCGCCGGCGCTGGCCAACGACCTCGACGGGTTCATCGGTTTTCTCGATCTGGAACGCGGCCTCTCGCGCCATACCCTCTCCGGTTACGAGAGCGACCTGCGGCAATGTGCGCGCTTCCTCGCCCGCAAGGGGGTGCGGGCCTGGACGGAGGTCGAGCCGGCGTCGCTCACGGACTGGATCTATTCCTTGAGCGAGGAGGCCTTTGCCGTCAGCAGCCTGGCCCGCAAGCTGACGGCGCTGCGCACGTTCGCGCGCTACCTCGTGCGCGAGCGGCTCTGCGAGCGCGATTTTACGGAACTGCTCATCGGCCCGAAGCTCGTGCGCAAGATCCCCGGCACGCTGACCGCCCGCGAAGTCGAGCGGCTGCTCGCGGCGCCCGCGGGCGGCGACGCCTATGCGCTGCGGGACCGGGCGATGCTGGAGCTGTTCTATGCGAGCGGCCTGCGCGTGTCGGAGCTGGCGGGGCTGACGCTGCAGCAGGTCGACCTCGACCACGGCTTCGTGCGGGTGTTTGGCAAGGGTTCGAAGGAACGCGTCGTACCCGTCGGCACCAAGGCGTGCGACGCGCTCGCCACTTACCTCGCCGCCGGCCGCCGTTTTTTCGTGAAGCCGCGCACGGGCAGCCAGCTTTTCCTCAGCGAGCGTGGCACGGCTCTCTCGCGGAAGATGCTCTGGGTGCTGGTCAAAAAATACGCGAAGCTGGCCGGCATCACCAAGTCCGTGAAACCCCACCTGCTGCGGCACTCGTTCGCCACGCACCTGCTGGGCGGCGGAGCCGACCTGCGCGCCATCCAGGAGATGCTCGGCCACGCCAGCATCGGCACGACGCAGATCTACACCGCCGTCGCGCCCGACCGCCGGATCACTGAGCACGCGAAGTTCCACCCGCGCAACCGCCTTTAACGAATGAACCGGTGCGATTCACGCACCGTTCATTTCGCCATCGCGACGAACGGTGCCAGGAGCCGGATGTAGCACGCCTGGTAGTAAATGGCGGGCTCGGTCAACTCCCAGGAATCAATCGGCCCGCTTTCGTTGAGTTCGGCATAGGCCTTGGCCGGCGGCTGCCGCCGGATCCAATCTAGGCTGCCCTCGTAATATTTGTTCGGTCCGCCGACCAGATACCCGGGCGGAAGTTCGCCGCGATATGCCTCGTGGTACATGCGCGAAGCCGATGACTCGGCGCCGCAGCGCCCCGTGTTGGTGAGATAGACCAGATCAAGCGGGTTCACCCCGTGCAGCGCGTGCAACAGGTCGAGCGCGCAGGGGCGGAGATCACCGTGCAGCGAGCCACCCAAACCGGCTTCCGCGCCGGCCAGCAATGCGTTGCCGTGGCAGGCCCGCGATCGATTGCTGCCCCACTGATAGCTGATGGCGGGCATCCACGCGCGGTAAAGCTCGTTGCCCCCGTCCTGGAGCATGAAGTCGGGCGAGCGCAGCGAACGCGTGTAGGCGTTGGAGACCCGATCGCGCATGGCGGGATCGGCGCCCGGCTGTGCGAGGTAATCAAAGAGCATCTCGATGGCCTCCATGTCCCGGTACGCCCACACCGTTTCATCGAGCTGCCGCATCGCGCCCGCCTTTTCCCGGAAGGCGTCATGGTAGGCTGGCGTCCCGGTCAGCGCCCAGAGATGCATGGCGGCCACGGTCTCCGCGCGGTCCTGGTTGGCCGCGTCGAGATTGCCGTTGCCCGACCTGATTTCGCCGGTGTCACAGTCGTAGGACCGCGGATGCGTGGTGTACCAGCGCCACGCGCGTTCCGCCCGCTCGCGCAGCTCCGCGGCATAAGGCTGCCACGGGCCGAATTTTCCGTAGATGCGCGCGGCGTGGGCAAACACGCCGGCGGCGACGATGGTTGAGGCAGAACACTTGGGGCCGTAGTAGCGCGGGTGCCGGTCGGTGCTCTCGGGCCAGGTCGCCTCCCAGTCGGTCATGCCCACCTTGATGAACACACCGCCGTCGGCGTCCTGCATCTTTGCCAGCCAGTCAAGCTCCCACTTCACCTCGTCGAGCAGGTCGGGCAGGCCGTTGCCGGATTCGGGGATGTTGAAGTCGTCGCTGAAGGCCGGCGGATTCGCCCGCCAGGCATAGAGCAACGGGTGAATCACCTCGCGGAGAAACGTTGGGTACTTGTTCGTGTCGCCGGCGTCCATCCATCCGCCGCTCAGATCACGGGCCGTCGCGGGATCGTCCTTGGCCCCGATGGCGCGGGCCTCCCGGTCCTGCAGGAACGCCGGCCCGTCACGCCACGGCGCCTCGGTCCACGGCGCCCGGTGGTCGGTGGCCTCCCGCTGGTAGTAGAACACCCGCACCGCCGCGCGCAGGACGCACGCGTAAACATCGGGCGCGATCCGAAAGACATGCGATCGCCGGTTCAGCTGCGGGTCGAAGACGTAGTATCTGCCGGGTTGCCTGACCGCGGTGAAGTCGAACCACCAGCCGCGATCGCCCGAGACCGCGTCGGTCCGGCCGCGGTCGAACAGCTCCGGTGCGCCCCGACAAACGATGGCTCCGTCCGCCGCCGCGCGGATCTCGAGCTGCGGCCCGGGTACAAAGTGATCGCCGGCATTGAAGCCCTGCTGCGGATCGCTGATGACCGCCACCTTGGTCGCCTCCGGCAGATAGCCAATCTGGTCGACATGGATGTGGCCCGTGACGGCCGGCAGCCCGGGAATCGTCACGCCGCTCTGCGCGGTCACAGACCATTGAGGCACCGGTTCAGCAGCGATTCCTCGCGACCAGCCCCAACCACCCACGACCAACGCGCTCGAGAAAATCAGACCCGCCGGCAGCCTCATGGAAACATTCGGACCACGGCCGTGGCCGGGGTCAATCTCAAGGCGCGGATGCGCGATCCCTTCGGCTTGCGCCGCCGGCGCGGTTGTGCGACCCTCGGCGCCTTCCCGTGCCAGACAGTCCTTTTGTCGAATCCAGCGGTCAGATTGAAATCCATCTCCCGGATGGGCGCACGTTGCACGGGGCGCGCGGGGCCACCGCCGGCAGCCTGCTCCAGCCCCTTGCCGCGGAACTCCCCGCGCCGCTGGTCGGGGTCGTGGTCAACGGGGAGCTGCAGGAGCTGACCCATCCGATCGACCGGGAGGCGGACATCAGTCCGGTGACGATGGCGGAGGCGGACGGCGCGCGCATCTACCGCCGGTCGCTGACTTTCCTGCTCGAGGCGGCGTTTGTCCGCCGGTTTCCCGGGGTGCTGCTGTACATCGACCATTCCCTCACTTCCGGCGGTTACTACTGCAACGTGTACGGTCGGGAGCCCCTCACACCCGCCGAGCTGCAGGAACTGGAGGCGGAGATGCGGCGCCTCGTCGCGCAGGATCAGCCGTTTGTCGGGCGCGAGACCGCGGTCGAGGAGGCGATCGCCTTCTTCGAGGGCCGGCACGACCTCGACAAGGCCCGCCTGATGCGGCACCGCCGCAAGCCCACCATCACGCTCTACCGGCTCGGCGACTACATCGATTACCATCACGGCTTCATGGTGCCCTCCACCGGGTACCTGCAGTGGTTCGCCCTCGCGGCCATGGACGGCGGCTTTGCGCTGCGCTATCCGCGCCAGCACGTGGCGACCAAGCTCGCGCCGCTGACCGATTCCCCGAAGCTGCTTGCCGCCTTCCGCCAGTACGGCGCCTGGCTGGAGCGGCTCGGCATCTCGAGTGTGGGCGCGCTCGACGACGCCATCCAGGCCGGCCGCAGCCGCGAGATCATCCTCGTGTCGGAGGCCCTGCACGAGCAGCACATCGCGGAAATCGCCCGCCAGATCGCCGACCGCCAGCCCCGGGCAAGGCTGGTGCTGATCTCCGGCCCGTCCTCCTCGGGCAAGACCACCTTCTCCCGCCGTCTCGCCGTGCAGTTGCTGGCGCTGGGATTCTCGCCCTTTGCGCTGGAGCTGGACAACTATTTCATCGAGCGGGAGCACACGCCGCGGGATGCCAGCGGCCAGCTCGACTACGAGACGATCGAGGCGCTCAACCTGGCGCAGCTCGGCGACCACCTGCAGCGCCTGCTTGCCGGCGAGGAGGTGCCGCTGCCGCGCTACAATTTCCAGGAAGGCCGGCAGGAGCCGGGCGACGTGCTCCGCCTGCGTCCGGAGCAGCTGATCATCCTCGAGGGCATTCACGGGCTGAACCCGCGGCTCCTCCCCGCAAACCTGGCGGCGCAATCGTTCAAGGCCTACGCCTCGGCGCTGACGCAGCTCAACCTCGACCGCCACAACCGCGTCTCCACCACCGACACCCGGCTCATCCGCCGCATTGTACGGGATGCGCGGGATCGCGGCTACCTCGCCACCGACACCATCCGCCGCTGGGAATCGGTGCGGCGCGGCGAGAAGCTGCACATCTTTCCCTACCAGGAAAACGCCGACGTGATGTTCAACTCCGCCCTGGCCTACGAGCTCTCGGTGCTGCGCCCGCTGGTGGAGCCGCTCCTGCGCCAGGTGACTCACGGCACCCCGGAATACGTGGAAGCCCACCGCCTGCTGGCGTTTCTAGACTGGTTTCTGCCCATCGAAACCGAATGGGTCCCCGACAACTCGATTCTGCGGGAGTTCATCGGCGGCTCGATCCTGAAGGACTTCAAGGTGTGGGGCGGGTGAGCCGCTTGGAGAACTCCCGCAGGTCAGAGCGACACAATGGAATTCCCGCCCAGCCAGAGGAATCCGGCAGGGCGGGGTGAACGGGCCTGTCGCCAGACGGTATGAGTCCGAGCTAGCTCTCGTTCACGACGCCGGGATCGATGATGCCAATCGCCCCATCCTTCACCCGCATGATGATAACGGAGAACTTGTACCGGGTATCACGTCCGATGGCCTTGAAGTGGTCGGTGACCTGCAGGGTACGCTCATCCGGACGTATCTTCATCTGCGCGAAATTCAGAGTGCGGAGTCTGTTCTGGTCACCAGCTGTGAGTTTGCGCTTTCCCCACATGGAAAACGCGATCGCGATCGGGCAATAGTCATCCGGGGTGATCTTGAAAAGGAGGGTGGCCCCTTTGCGTTTGATCCTCAGCAGTTCGTGATTCTTCGGGTCGATTGACACCTGGGGATGCTTTTTCGGCATCGACATCCAGTGCGGCGTGCATGTGTCAATCTTGGGAACACCTTTTTGGTGGGCGCCTCCAAGTAAGTTGGCCGGCAATGCGGGATTGAGGACATCTTGGAAGCTAGTCACGTGCAGCGAGACGTGGGCAGGATCGAGGACAGTTATTGGTATTCTTCGCGCTGCTTTCTTTCTTCGTGAGGCGGTCTTTGAGGACGTTGGCATGGCTGGATCTTCCTATTTGCTTTGTTGTGGGGGGACTGAACTCCTGGCTGCGCCGGGCCGATCCGCATCGGGCCACGGGTCAAGCGGGACGTAGCCAAGCAAAGTGAGTTGCGCGATCCGGTCGTGCGCTTCCGCAGAGCGGCCGAGCCGGGCCGCGACGCGCGCGGCGGGATCGAGCAGCCGCCAGTCGCGGGTGCCGGGCAGCCGCGGCGCGAGCAGGTCCGCGGCGTGCTGCCAGTGGCGCTGGGCCGCGGCGTCATCGCCGGACTGGGCGGCAATCTCGCCCGCCACCACGC
>Ga0265322_10000468_pt1 | contig 16186 bp, 20 predicted proteins | sample 41222metaG_FD_193584 | JGI IMG/M metagenome (GOLD analysis project Ga0265322, IMG submission 193584) | Rhizosphere microbial communities from Carex aquatilis grown in University of Washington, Seatle, WA, United States - 4-12-22 metaG | ecosystem: Host-associated > Plants > Roots > Rhizosphere...
ACTATTATTTAAATGGGATGGGATGGAATAAAGAATTATGGATTTGGAACTCGTCCCAAGGAAGTAGACGACGAGTATAGAAGGCTATCTCGTGGTGTTCCCAAGACATTAACTTGGACGAAAGAAAAGTGCGTTGGAGAATTAAATGAACTCCTGGATATTCTGAAGAAGATTTTAAAAGATGATGCGAAGTTAGAAAGTGATAATCCCAAGAAGTTGAAGAAAGAAACTACAAGAGATTGCATAACGCTTATGAATAGGATTTTTGATTATATAAAATTGCTTTATCCAACAACGCAGACAAATGTTAATGTTAATGTTGAATTGGAACTTGATGATATTGTTAAGCGTTGGAAGGCGAAAAAGACACCAATAATCATTCAGGAAATTATTCCATTGAGTACAGATGGACAGACAGGAATATCGGGAATATCTGAAGAGTGAAGATTGGAAGGAAAGGCGTCAGGAATTGATGGAAGAGGCAGATTGGGAATGCGATGAATGTGGTGAGCGAGCAACACAATTACATCATTTGAGTTACGAGAATTTAGGCGAGGAAGAATTGTATATTGATGTCGTACCATTATGCAAGGATTGTCATGATGATATGCATTCCGAGAAAGGAGATGATTATGGAGAATATAGCGAGTGGTGATATTATTGATTTTGCAGAATGTTTCTTTAATTTTTATCCTTATGATTATCAACAGGATTTCTTGAGTGCTTGTTGCTCGGAGAAGCGTGTTGTTGGAGTTTGGTGCAGACAGAGTGGGAAGTCCACAAGTGTTGCAGCGTATTCACTTTATAAATGCCTAACAACATCAAATTATTCTATTATTGTTGTTGCACCTGCGCAAAGGCAGAGTTCTGAATTATATGCAAAGATTAGGAAGATGATTAATGCTTCCAGTATATTTATCAAGTATATTGAGACTTCCACGCAGACAGAACTGGTTTTCAAGAATGGAAGTAGAGTTAAGGCGTTGCCATGTGGTCCAGAAGGTTCAACGATTAGAGGGTTCACTGCTGACACTGTTATATTAGAGGAAGCGCAGAAAATTAAAGACCAGATAGTCAGCGAGGTTGTTATGCCAATGATAGCAGCAACTAATGGGCAGATGATTAAAATTGGTACTGGGAAAGGTAAAAATCATTTCTGGGAAAGCGCTTATGGAAGAGAAACGAATTATAAGTTATTTTGTTACGATTATACATTTCCAGTTAAGGCAGGGCAAATAACACAGGAGTTTATTGAAGAGCAACGCAGGAACTTAACATCAATGGAATTTGAAACTGAATACGAAGCAAAGTTTATTGAAGATGCAGATTGTTATTTTAAGTGGGAATTAATAGAAAGTTGCATAGAGGAATATAATTTGCCAGAACCTAAAATTCCAAGACACAATTATTTTCTTGGTGTTGATATTGCAGGAGAAGGCGAAGATGAAAGTGTATTTATAAGTTTGCTTGTGCATGGTGGTGGATATCGTATTGTAAGTATTGATAATTATTTAAAGAATTTGCCTCGTGAAGTTGTGGGAATGGTTCGTCAGTTAGATGCGAAATATGATTTTGTGAAGATGGTGCTTGATAAGACAGGCATGGGTGAAGGACCAAGTGATTGGTTGAAGGAGCGTCCTGGAGGTGCAGACGATTGGAGAGTGGAAGCATTGCGTTTTACAGTGCAAAGCAAGATGGATATATTTAGCAATTTGAAGAAACTAATGGAACAAGGAAAGTTGCGAATACCTAATCATAAGAAATTAATATATCAACTATTGGATTTCAGATATGAAGTGATGAGCAGTGGAGATTTGAAGTTGCATCACTCGGAAAGAGGACATGATGATTATCCAGATGCACTTGCACTTGCATGTTGGGCATGTAAAGATGAGCAAGGTTATGTTCCTATGTTAAATGGTTGAACTGATTATATAATCTATTTAATAATATTTAAGAATAAAATAAATTAAAACTATATATGAATAAACTTGTTAGAATTGCAATGTCTGCACTTGTTTCTCTCAGTATTGCTGGTGCGTGCTTCGAAGCAGGACACTATATGACTTTGAGAGACCCACACATTTTGAATGTTCAGGACATTCATGGTGTAGGTGTTGACAATACTTTTGTTTATCTTGGCGCTGATAAGAACCATGATGGGAAGATAGATTTTGGAGTTCAGTATGCAGTAACTGGAATGAGCCAAAGCACTATTGATATGGAATATCAAGGCTGGGCTAACATAAAATAAAATGGCATTTTGGAATAGAAAAGTAGAGGAAAGTGCAGTTGTTGATTTAGAATATCATCCAATGCTTTCTGACAATTTTAGTGGAATTATAAATCTTACCGAGCAGTTTAAAGGTGAGATAGAAAAGAAAGATGTGAAGTTTCCAACTGAATTAGGAGAGGAACATCCATTTGATTTTAAAACATTTGAAGAGTTATATAAGAAGTTTGGTTTCTTTACTGCTGTTGTCGATAAGTATATTGATTTTGTAGTTGGTCCAGGATTTTATGTAGAATGCGAAGACGAAAGGGCAAAAACAATTATTGAAGATTTTATGAAGGATACTGATTTTGAAACACTGTTGCGTGCTTGGTGTAAGGAAGCGCTGATTAAGGGAAGTGGTTTCTTGGAAATTGGTGGAAGTGCGAAAGAAGGTGTTAAAGGATTAAAGGTTTTAAATGCGAATTATATGTATGTTGTTAGAAACAATAAGGGCGAAATTCAAGGTTATAATCAATATACTGGAGCATTTGATAAGGTTGAGAGAAATAAAGTTATTCCATTTAGTGTAGAACAAATTGCACATTGTCCATTTAATGTTGTTGGAGATGGTGCTTATGGTATAGGTATTGGTAGTTCTGCATTGAAGGCAATTAATAATGTTTTAATGGTTGAGAGAGATAGTCATAGAATTATGCAGAGGAAAGCAAATTCACCATTGCATGCAAAGTTAGGAAGAGTTGATGGGAATACAAAGATTATTCCAAAACCAGAAGATGTTGCTGCATTTGGACAGAAGATGGAGATTATGGATAACAAAACAGAATGGGCTACTGATGATTTGGTTGATTTAAAGGTTGTTGATTTTGGAAATCTTGGAGAAAAGTTTAATGCAATATTGGAACACGATATGACAATGCTAACTTATATATTCCAGATACCTGCAGTTTTGCTTGGAATAGGAAATGTTCCTGAAGGTTTAGCAAGAGTGCAGATGGAAGCATTCCAGAGAAGAATACAAAGCATTCAAGCCGAATTGGAAAAGATTATTGAAGAGAAGATATTCAAGAGAGTTTTAAATGCCAATGGTTTGGACATCCATGTTGAATTTCAGTGGGGTACACCTTCTGTCATGGAAATTGATGGGAAGATTAAAACAGCAACAGCATTGCTTGTTGCAACTACTACAAGTCCTGCATTGAAAAGTATGCTGGAAGATGAAGTTGTTAATTTGCTTGAATTAGATGTTGATGAATGGGAACAGAAAAAGTTAGAACAAGAAAAGAAAGATGAGGAAGCACGAAAGCGTGAAGAAAATCGTCCACAACCAATTGTTCCAGGACAGAATGCTGGTTTCCCACAAGCACCTGCAAATATGAAAGCAAGAGATATGGCTATGCCTACAACTCCGAAGCAACAGATGATGAAGCAAGATACTATAATGGATATATTGGAGAAGATGCCACCAGCAGTTAAATATAAGATTAAATATGTTGATGATAAGATAGGTGATGATTATATTGGAATGAATTGGGGTGCTGCGAAGGAATTAGGAGTTGAATTTCCATATAGCAAAACAACATTATTAATTTATAGTAAGCAGTCAGAGAAGATGAAGAAGGAAACAATAAGACACGAAATTATTGAATTGAATTTAATGTTGCATGGAATTAAGTATAAGGAAGCGCATGAAATGGCAGAGATATTGCAGGACCATTTAGCAATGAATATTAACGAGAGTTTTAAAAAAAAAGAAGAATTGATAACTCCTCTTGGAAACATTATTCTGGAAGCAGCAAAAAAGAAACACTTTTTGTTTATAGGTGATTATGGACTTGCTTTGGATTATGCATTACATTTGATGAAGGAAGGACACGAAGTCAAATATTATTACAAGCAGAAATCTGATGTTGGAGATGACTTAATTGAGAAAGTTGATAGTTATGAAGCATGGGTAGATTGGGCAGATGTTATATTTATTGATGATGTCGGATTTGGTGAAGTCTCAGAAGATTTAGTAAAGCGTGGAAAGAAGATTATTAATGGTAGGAAGGAAATTGAGAAGTTGGAATGCGACAGACAATTTGGACAGGATTTATTGAAGAAAGCAAAGGTTCCAATTCTGAAGAGTAAAGAGTTTACAGATTTCGATGCAGCAATTGAATATATAAAAACAAAGCCACAGAAATATGTTTTGAAACCAATAACGAATATGGATAGGCATTTTACTTATGTTGGACATATGGAAGATGGGAGCGACATGATGCAAGTTCTGGATAAATACAAAAAGGAATGGACAGAGAATGAGAAGATAGATTTCTTATTGCAGGAGTTTGTTGATGGATTAGAGATGGCAGTTACATTTATTTGTAATGGGAAGGAGATATTAAAACCTTATTGCTTGAACTTTGAACACAAGCATGCTGATACTGGTGATTTGGGAAGTATGACAGGTGAAACAGGAACAGTGATGATTTGGACAGATAAGTGTGATTTATTTGATAAGACAGTTGCAAAGGTTCAAAAGTATTTCAAGGATTATGTTGGATTTGCTGATTTGAATTGCATGGTTGATAAGGATGGGAATATTTATCCACTGGAATGGACAGCAGGAAGACCTGGATATCCTATTAGTTGTATTATTGAAGAATGCTTGAATATGCCTTTTGGAGAATTTTTAGATAAGTTAGCAAGTGGAACATTAACAGAAGCGCCATTCGAGAAAAATGTTTGGCAGATTGGTGTTATGATGGTTGGTGAAGGAAGTCCATTCCAAGACGCTTATAAGAAACTTGGAAACAATATGCCAATCTATGGAGTTAAAGATATTGAAGAGCATATACATTTCCAGGAGATTAAGAAAATTGAAAAGCAATTATATACTGCAGGTTCAGTTGGAGATATTATAATAGTTAGTAGCAAGGATGAAGATTTGGAAGTTGCAAAGGCAAAAGTTTATAGTATTATTGAAAGAGGAGAGCAAGGTGTGGATGATATATATTGGGAAGGATTAAGTTACAGGACAGATATTGGAGACAAGGTTATTGAGAATATGGATGATTTAGAGGAATGGGGAGATATAGAAAATGATAATGAAGAACCAGAGGAAGAAAAGTATGTTAATAAGAATTATGAATATGCTAAATCTTGTAAGCATTGTGAAGAAAGTTGGAACGATATAAATGATATAAATGAGTGGTTAGGATTTAAGTATCAGGATTATATAAAGTATATTTTAGCAAATTTGAAGACTTATGATTTTGCGCAGATTAAAGCAACTACAGATACAGAAGCGCAAGCAGGATATTTATCTGAGATGCAGATTAATGAATTAAAAGGAATATTGGAGAATGGTTTTAAGAAAGGATTGAGCATGTCGGAGATGGCAGATGAAGTAGATGCGAAATTAGGATTGAAGGATTTGTATAGAATGACAGAGGAAGGAGACATTAAAAAAGGAATTGCTGGTTTGCCTATTTTACAGAAGGCAAAGGAAAACAGAAGCATTTCAATTGTTAGAAGTGAAATAACAAGACTTGCAAATCAGGGTGCTGTAGATTATTATTCGGAGAATGGTATTGATAAAGTTAAATGGGTGGCATCATTTGGAGCAAGAACTTGTGAAGATTGTGATGCGCTAAATGGAACAATTTATGATATTGGTGAGGAAGCCGAAATGCCTCTACATCCAAATTGTAGATGTACTTATGCACCAGTGGTGGAGATAAAGTAAATGGCACAAATTCAGGGTAGTGGTTTAGGAGATTGGAGCAATACAGCAATAGTAGATGATACTGGAAGATTATTTGTAACAGGAAGCATAACTTCTATGCCTTCAATATCTGTTTCTGCAAACACTGGTAGTGAAGCATATATTAAAGGTGGTTCTATTTCTATTTACAATATGGTTGCTGGAAGTATAGTTTATATGCCTTCAATTAATGTAAGTGCTGGTTCAAATGTTTATATTAAGGCTGGTTCTATTCAAACATATTCACCATTGGGAATTGGTTCAGTATTAGTAGTTAATTCTACAGGCTCAATAGGAGTATATGGTAATTTTGGAGCAACAGGTAGTGAACAATATATAAAGAATTTTGGTGAGTTAGGAAGTAGTGTTGTTGTAACTAATATGGTAGCAGGTTCAATTGTTTATATGCCATCGATAAGTGTAGCAGTTGGTAGTGAAAGTTATATAAAAGCAGGTAGTGTTCAGACATATAATCCAGTAGGAATTGGAAGTGTGTTGGTTGTTAATTCTACTGGTTCTATTGGTGTTTATGGAAACTTCGGTGCTACTGGAAGTGAACAATATATAAAGAACACTGTTGAGATTTCTGGAATAGTTAGTATATCAGGAATTGTTGCAGGAAGTATAACTTCTATGCCAAGCATTAGTGTTGCTGCAGGAAGTGAGAGTTATTTATGGGCAAGAAGTGGAACTACTTTTGTTCCATTGGTGGCAACAGGTGAGGGATATTTGCAGACAGATTGTGTTGGTAGTAAAACATATATTCCAGCAGGCTCAATTCAAAATGTTCAGAGTAAGGATGCATTAGGAAATGCTGTGCCATGGATAATTGGAGGAAGCATAACATTATTGAGTTCGTTTTCATCAAGTGGTGGTGGAGCAGTATTTTATGGAGATAGGTATTATGCAGACACATTAGTTAGTGGTCCTACCTTAATTGGAACCAATATTAGTGGAACTACATTTTTAGGTATTACATTTTCGGGAACGAATATTAATTTTGGTACTTTGATAAGTGGACCAACGTATATAGGCACAACTATTTCAGGTGTAAATTTTATAGCATCAACTTTGATAAGTGGACCATTAGTTGTTAGTTCGACTGTATCTGGAACTAATTTTAGAGTAGGAAGTATAGTAGATTTAGTAGGAAGACATTTTGCAACATCAATAGAAAATGCTACAGAGATTTATGGTTATAGAGTTAAGGCAGGAAGCATAATACTTGGAACAACAAGTAATTCAGGATTAGTTAATTTTGCAACACCATTCCTAACTCCAAATTGGTTTATGACAACACAATATTCTACTTATGGAGCAAGGCAATTTAATGTAGCAGGAAGTGCAGCAGTATTATGTATTAGTGGTGCAAAAAGAGCAAGTGGATGCTGGATAGTAGGAGGAAGCAATACAGTTGTAGACTGGATTGCGGTAGGAATATGATGCAACAAATTTATAAAAACTTATATTTCGATGATGAACAAGCATGTTATATGTTTGTTAATGGGAATGACAAAAGATTAGTTGTAGACCAACAATCGTATTTGCTGATTTATATATTAGAAGTATTATCAAAGATGAATGCGAAACAACCAGAGGTGTTTAATTTAAATGGAAGGAATTAAGTGTGCTGTTAAGGGATGTGAAACAAGAGCATTGATATTATATGGGAGCAATTGGATTTGTGGAAAGCATCTTATGGAAATAATAAATAAAGAAAGTGAGAGGAAGAATAAACAAGTGGAGGAATTAGGAAATGATAAAGTTCTGCCCTCGTTGTAATCAGAGATATATGGTAGAAGATAACACTTCAGATTATTCACATATTTGTAATAGTAAGAATGTTGTATTAGACCAGGAAGATGTAGTTGTTGTTGGTAATTGGGAAGACCAAGATAAAGGTGCATTTGTTAGTGGCACAAGAGGACCACAGGCAAGTATTACTGCTGGTGCAGAAAATAAATTACAGGGTAGAAGACCACAAATAGAGGAAGGGAAAGTTCAGCATGATTTAACAAGAAGGGCTGTTCCTGCACAAGATAAACGACAGCGACAGCATGAGGAATTTATAAATTTAGATGGGAAGGGATTAGGATGAATTATATAATTAAATTAAATGATTTTTTAAATAAAGAAACACAAATATAAAAATGGAAATTAATTTAAATGTTCAAGAACCAATAGTATTGAAAACAATATATGATGGTCCAATAGGAATTATTGGATTTGGAGCATTTTGGGATATTGTTCCTTTAGATTTTTTAATGACTGAACAAACTGAAATTACATATACAAATGCTCATATCTCTCTACAAATGGAGAATAATACTTTTACAATTAAATCAAGTCCAGTATTTACATTAATTCCAAATGATGTTATAATACTTAAAATGGAGAAATAGATATGCAAACATTTAATATAAAGAAAGGAGACACCTTGCCTGCATTCGCAGTAATAATGACATATGCAAATGGAATTCCAATTGATTTAACTTTGGGTTCTGTATTCTTGTGCGTGGGAAGTTTAACCAATTTTGCTCCAGTATTTAGTGGTGCTTGTGTTATAACAGATGCTGTAAATGGAAAAGCAGAATATAGATGGACTGGAAGTGATATTAGTGGAACAGGTTTATGGTGGGCTGAATTTAAATCTTTTTGGACTGGAAGCGAGATAACTCTTCCAAATGATAATTCACTTATGTTAAAAATATTTCCGGAGTATGAATAATGGTAGAAACATATGTACAGTTACCTACAGATGCAACCAATACAGGAAAGAAAGTTAGAACTAATGAAAGAATAGTTGGTGCTAATACAGTTGAAGAACATTATATGATTTTACAGGATAAGACAAATGATTATCAAGCACAAGTAACAAGTGCTGGTGCTTTAGCAGTTTCTGGAAATGTATTATCTACAGGAAGTGTAGCAATAACAACTCCAGTACTTGGTGTAAGTGGAACCACATTTCAAAATATGGCTGGTTCTGTTTTCTTTGGTGGGGGAACTGGAAGCGTAACCATAAGTGGAACTGCACAAGTTGTAGGAAGTGTTTCTATTTCGACTAATGTGCTTGGAGTATCAGGTGCTTACTTTCCTGGAAGCATGTGGTTTGGTGGTGGCGTAGGTTCAGTAATGTTGAGTGGAATTGCACAGATGTCTGGTTCAGTAGCAATATCAACAAATGTTTTAGGAGTATCTGGAGCATATTTCCCTGGAAGTTTTTACTTCGCAGGTGGTGTTGGTTCTGTTATGATTAGTGGTATATCTCAAATAGCAGGAAGTGTAGCCATAAGTACGAATGTATTAGGTGTTAGTGGTGCTTATTTTCCAGGTTCATTCTATTTTGCAGGTGGAGTAGGAAGTGTTATGCTTTCTGGAACTTCTCAAGTAGCAGGTTCAGTAGCAATTAGCACTAATGTGTTGGGAGTTAGTGGAACATTGTTCCAGAATATGTTGGGAAGTTTCGCATTAACCAATATAGGTTCATTCTATTTTGCTGGAGGTGTGGGTTCAGTAATGATTTCAGGATTATCACAAATATCTGGAAGTGTAGCAATTACGACTAATGTTTTAGGAGTTAGTGGTACTTACTTTCCAGGAAGTATTTGGTTTGGAGGAGTTGGAAGCGTTGTTGTAAGTAATATGCCTGCAATCGGAAGTTATACAGGAATGTCTAATGGAAGTATATTCTGGGGTGGTGGTGTTGGAAGTATGGTTATTAGTGGAGTGCAACCTGCATGGACAGGTGTTGGTTCTATATTAACAATAGGAATTGGAAGTGTTTATATTGTTGCAACAAATTCTGATGCTGCTTGGGAAGATTTAGGTTCTCCATGCTTTAAGTCATCAACATTAATAGCAAGTGGAGGATATTCAGATACATGGGCAATTGGTGGTACTGGTAGCAGATTAGAAGTTCATGGTTGGCATATATCAACAAATCTTGCAGGAATTGTAAGATTATTAATTAGTGGAACAACAAATGTAACAGACAGTAGTCCTGGACTTATTAGTCAATATTATTTAAATTTTGCTTCTGGAGGAACAGTAGAGAAGACATTTGCTTTTCCAATAGTACCTGCTGGAGCAGGAAGTAATATTGGATTTGGAACTACATGTGCTGGAAGTACTAATGTTACTATTTTTGGTAGGGAGATAAAATGAAATTAAGATTATTAATTAATGAAAGCACTGAATTACCGGCAGTATATGAAGAAGCACTTTTTATGTCAAGAGCATTGGATAAATGTGAAGATACACTTTGGATATGGAAACACCCAAAAGTTGTTCACTTAAATAAAATTGGAAGCTTAGAATTTTTAGATGCAGAATATTTAAATGAAATAAAGGCAGAATATCCCGTTTCTAGAGGAAATGTTTTTTCTTCTTCACCACAATCTATAATTGTTGCCGGAAATGATGTGGGAATACTTAGTTATTCAAAAAATATGAATTACTTACAATTGAGTGAATTTATTACAAATTTTTGGATATACACTTTAAAGGGGCTTTTAGAAATGAATTTAATAGGAAATGATTTAACAGTTAATGGAACTAAAATATATGGATTTATTAGAGGGCAAAAAGGATTAACTGCTGGAACACATGCTGTCTTTTCTGAAACACAACCAGAAGTAGATTTTAATAGACTTTATAAAAGAGATATGGTAAAGCTTATAACAAGTTATCAACAGCAAACAGGAAATATATTTGATTATAAATGGTTGCAAGATAAGTTTATAGAATATTGTGGAACATTAGATATAGAAGTTGAATTGGGAGATTTCAACGAATATGAAAATGCTATGATACAACAATTAATACCTAAACATTCTGATGAAGAATGGATTAATAATGCAGTGCCTTATATAAGTACAAGTTCAAGTAAAAATGTAAATTTATTGATTGCAGATACATTATCTTTAGATGATACTATAATAGACTTGGTAGTTCAATCCCCAATTGCATTTGATAATAAAGATAATACAAACAAACCGTTAGCTATGAAATTGGGTTTAGGATATAGTAATTTCTCTTATAATTCTAATTTCAATTTGTATTCTGGACACATAATTTTAGAAAGATATTTAATAACTCAAGAATTTTTAGATAAGTTAAGTCAAAACAATTTAGTAATCCTCAATCCAGAGGTATTATAATGACAAATAGCTTCTTTTTAGTAGATGATTTTGAAACAGGTAGTGTTAATCCTCTTTATATAGGTTCTCCTAATAATTCTGGTAGTTTTTTTGTTTCACCACAAACTCCATTAATAGGTACGTATTCTTTAACTACGGGCAGCGCTTGGATTGGAACATCTATAATATATAGAACAGATAGCGGAGCATTGGTATTTCCTAGAAGTGATTTAATTAATCCGGTATTTGTAATGACAGAAAGCATAATAGAAGGAACAACTAATAATAGTTTATATAGTCTTTTTGGGGTGCAAGATGGTAATAATTTTTATGAAGCATACCTTTCTGATGATAAAGGTGCTACAATTACTTTATATAAAGTAGTTGGGGGGGTGTCAACTGTTATAGCTGGAGGAATAAAACCGGCATCTTTAGTAATGGGTTTAGATACAAGTAAAGTGCATTGGGATACAAATGGTTCAATTATCTTTTATATAATAAGCGGAACTGATTATAATGGAACTCCATTAGGTAGTGTTGTCGCTGTAGATACTACTTTTACTTCTGGAGGATATGGTATAAAACAAACTCTTATACAAATTGGAAGTTCTCATTCTCAATATGATAATATCTATATATATGGTCCTGGTGGAGGAACACAAGTTGGGGGAGTAGTAACTTCTATATTCCATTACTCCGATGGATTAAATTGGGTAGTTTATCAAGGATAATTCTCAAATCAATTATATAATTTATAATAAAAGGTTTTTAAATAAAATAAAATAATCTCCTCTATATAAAAATATATTTTAATATATAAAATGCCAAAGAAATTTGATGATATGGTTGCTTCAATTAAGGCAACATTAAAAAAGAGCAATCCAAAAATGAATGATAAAGATTTAACTTCAAAGGCTTATGCAATTGCAACAGCACAATGGAAGAAATCTCATGGTGGAAAAACACCTCAAAAGAGTGAGGCGTTAAAGGATTGGAGAGTTCTTGAATTTTTTGTACCTATTGAAACATTTGGAGAAGATGTATCAGAAGGAATTAAGGAAGGCGTTGAGCCTGATTTTTTAATTCGTGGTGTAGCAATTAATGAGACTACTACTTTGAACAATGTTAAATATGTTTCAGAGGAATTAGAAAAGGCAGCACCAACTTTCAGAGGTGTTCCAATACTTTTGGACCATAAAAACGAGATTAGAAACATTGTAGGAAGAACAACAGAAAAGGTTAATTTTAATTCAATAGGAAAGAGAATAGATTTTGAAGGCAAGATTATGGATAAAGGTATTAGAGAAATGATTAAGGATGGAAGAATACAAAATGTTAGTATTGGTGCAAAGGTTGATGATTTAGTTGAAGAAAGCGATGGTAGTAAGAAAGCAATTGGTATTAGAGGATTAGAAATTAGTCTTGTTGCAGTTCCTGGAGATAGTCAGGCAAACTTGGCACAAGCAATTGATAACAGTTTTCATTTAAGAGAAATGGCGATGGGAGAAGAAGATGAATATGACGAGGAAAAGGAAGATGAAGAAGCAACAGATGAAAAAGTTAATACTGAACTAAACAAAGATAAGGAGGAAAATATGGCAGAAGAAGTAGCAAAGGAAATTGCTACACCAGTCGCTACACCAGTTGTTGCAGAAAGTGCTGTTGTTGTTGAGCAAAGAAAGGAACTTGAGGAATTGAAATCTATACTTGCTCAGAAGAAGAAAGTATTGGAAGAGACAAAGGCATTAGAAGCAAAGAAAGACGAGACTAAAGGTGTTGTAGCACAGGAAGAAGTCAGGACAGAGACAGCAAATGATATTGTTGTTGAAAGAGCAAGTAATGGAAAAGGCTTCGACTTATATGGTGATTACAAGCAAAATCCTAAATTAAAGAGATTAGTAAGGTAGGAAGAATGAAAGTGTTTAGTTTGAATTTATATTTCACAAAATTAAAAGTTTTGAGAATATTAGATAAGGTGAAAGGAGGATAAAAAGAAATGGTAGATTATAATAACCCAGAAGGAGCAATAATGATTTTCGATGGTGGAACGCCAAGAATAATTACAATTAAGGCTCGAGCAGATATTTCAGGTGGTTATTGGGTAAATGGTTCAACTGCACAAGGAGTAGTCGGTTCGGACAGTTCGACTTATGTTGCAAGTGATATTGAAGGATTTACAGTTACTACTGTAGTTGGTTCCCAAGTTATTGGATTGGCTTTACAGACAATTCCAAGTGGAACTTATGGTCCAGTTGCTATGAGAGGAGTATTTTTACTTCCAGTAGAAAGTGGAACAAATTTAGGTTCAATAATGGCAGGAAATTCAGTATTAGCAGGAAGTGCAGGTACAGTTACACTATTAGGCTCATCAACAAATGTTTCAGTTCCAAATACTGCAGCAGGTGCATGGTTGATGCCTGTAGGAAGAGCACTATCAGAAGGAGTAGCAACTGCAGCAGCAAATCAATATGTCGCTATTTCATTAAACATATAAAATGGAAAATGAATATAAGGCAATTAAGGAATTATTAAATACTGGTATAGGTACTGAAGGACAACTTTTAATACCTCGTCAGATTTATAATACTCTTATAGATGAAGTTGATAAGGTTCTTATTCCAAGAAGTGAGTGTGCTATTTATGTTGGACCAGGACAAATTCCAGGCTCAAGTATAGATATTGATTTAGTTACACCAAATGCAGCAAATGTAAGAATTGTTGCTGAAGGTGCGTCTATTCCAATAGACCAAAGTCAGTACACAAGTTTCAATATGAAGCCAGTTAAGTGGGGAGTTTCTGTAAGAATTACCAGAGAGTTAATGGAAGATGCCAAGTGGAATATACTTGAACATTCTCTAAAGATTTTCGGTAAAAGATTTGCAGAAAATGAAACAAGACTGATACTTTCAGATGCATTGGATAATGGAACAAACACTGTTACAGGTGGTGCTTCAATAACAATTGCTAATTTGACAAGAGCAATGCAATATCTTGATGACGCAGACTACACTCCAACGACATTGTTCGTGGGAATGGAAGTTTTGAATGATTTGAGAAACATTGATACTTTTGTTGAAGCAAGCAGAGTTGGTAATACTGATATGCTACAGAGAGGATTTTTAGGAACAATCTATGGATTGAATGTTCTTAAATTTTCAACTAATGCAGCACCAAGTACAACTTACAGTAAGTATGCATATGTCACAGACAAGATGTGGGCTTATGTTATTGCTGAGAAGAGACCAATAACAATCGAAAACTTTGAAATGCCTATTTATGATATGAGTGCAAGTTCGCTTACACAGAGAATTAAGATTAGACATTTAAGGGCTGATGCGATTTGTAAGATAACAACTACGTAAATAAGTTGTAGGAAGATAAATTTTTTTATTTTAATTTTTATATTTACAAGAAGTCAAACTTTAAATTGACATAATTAAATAGAGATAAAACAAGAAATGGCTCAATTACAAGATGGTTTGGGTGGAGAAGAAGTACAAATAAGTGGAGAAGTAACACTCTATGAAGGTGGAGGATATATTAGTCCTTACTGGATTGGAAGTATAACTTCGGAAAGCAATATAAGTGGTTTAAACATTTATGCTGGAGGAAGTTTATTTGGAAATGTAGTTAATAGTCCTAATGGAGCAATGTTTACAGCATCGCTAAATGGTGCTTATGGAGCAAAGGTTCAGGCAGGAAGTTGTATAACAACTTCAGCAGGATTAGGAAGTGCAATATTTCCAGTCAATTTTGCTAATACACATTATGCAATAAATTGTATGATGGGAAGTGCAATAATTGCCAATTTAGGAAGTACTTATGGTATTAGTGGTTTGAAAAGTATAAGTGGTTGTACTTTTTGGGGTCCAGCAAGCATGCCTACAGACTGGATAGCAGTAGGTATATAAAATCATATTTATATAAAACTGAAAAGGAGGACAAAATAAAATGGCAAACAGTGTAACAACAGGAAGTATTATGGCGCAAGGACTTGTTCCAGGATTAGGAAGAAATATCTTGGCATCAGGTACATACGCCCAAGTTAGTCCAACATTTAGAGTTGTAGCATTCAATCCATTAAATGTTTTAACTTCAATAACAGGGAGTGATATTTGTTATAGCATATCAGATGGACTTTTCTATATTGGAGATATAATAGTTGGTGAGAATGGAAGCAATTGGCAGGCATTAAAGACTGTTTAACTTTATTTTTATATTAAAATGGCTGGAACAGAATTAATAATAACTGCATCAGGAACAAGTGTAGGTTTAACTGGAAATGTAAATATTAGTGGAACACAATTCACACAACAGAATGTAGTTCAAATGGTATTATTATGTGCTTTAAGTGGATTAGCAGTAATTCCTGTCAGATGTGATAGTACTGGAAGAATAGGAAGTATTGCGTAGACTGTCTTTTTTATAATTATAAGATGACAGCATATAGCGATGTTCAAATTGGTTCAATAGTATTTAGTTGGATAGATAATATTCCAGCAGGTATATCTGGTATTCTTCCAATTATTGTAGACCAACAGGTTTCTTTTTCTGAAGTAATGACAGGCAATACAATTGGAACAACTTCTATAATTGAACAATATCAACCTGCTATTTTTTGCTTAACCATTGCTGCAGTTTTAAAAGCAATGGAAGCACAAGGAATTTTGTCCAAATCGATTTCTATTGGTGAATTATCAGTAACAAAGGGTATGTCTGAAGGAACCTCAAAAGAATGGAGAGAATGGGGAATAGACCAATTAAAAAATATTGGAGAAAGAGTATCTTTCTACCAATGTTGGAGTTAAGATGGCAGGACAAAGAGGAAAACAAGGATTACAAGGAATACAAGGTATTCCTGGAGTTAGTAGCAATAATTATATAGATGCAAAAACCTTTGGAGAATTTTGTGGTAATCAAAGTAAATTAGTTGATATATTAAATCATAGAATGACTTCAATGGAAGCAAACACAGCAACAATTAAAAATGATGTTGCTTGGTTAAAGAAATTATTATGGGCTATTCTTAGTGTTGTTATTGTTGCTGCAGGAACAATTATA
>Ga0265322_10000470_pt1 | contig 16149 bp, 11 predicted proteins | sample 41222metaG_FD_193584 | JGI IMG/M metagenome (GOLD analysis project Ga0265322, IMG submission 193584) | Rhizosphere microbial communities from Carex aquatilis grown in University of Washington, Seatle, WA, United States - 4-12-22 metaG | ecosystem: Host-associated > Plants > Roots > Rhizosphere...
GCTAAAGAAACCTGTACGGTCATCTTAGAACCCGGCTCGTTTGCAAGATTTGCCTATTTCTCGAATATAGAAGGAGCCATCCAATGGGCAACCCAAGACACGGTTTGGGGACCGATGCACACACAAGACATCATGAATATCAGTGGCAGTCCTACATTCTACGGAAAAGTTACTGCATTAAAAGGTACGAACCCCACTAAATCCAGTGCGAATTTCCTTGGAGGGTATCAAAGCGGCGTGAGCATTCCGCTCCCCGGAAATCTGACCGGTTTAGCAACGGCTGCAACCGCGGGAGGTTATACTGCACCCGCAAGCAAAGATCTTTATGTCATTTTCAAGAAAGATTCTGTAAGGTATGCACTTGTAAATAATAAAGCCGCAGCACCATCAGCAGGATCTTATACGACGAAACCGTTATCACAGTTTGCTCCAAACGGAGCGGTTGTGGTACCGAGCGGAGACCTCCACGTTGAGGGAACAATCAAAGGAAAAGCTACGTTTGCAACGACCAGCGCGGGCCATAGCGTTTACATCGATAGCAGCATTCATTACAATATACCCCCGACATGGATCAAGGACAATACCGGCAAAATGGTATATCAAGACACTTCATCAGAAGATCTCCTTGGTATCTGCTCATACGATAGCATCATTGTTTCCGATAATGCAATAAATAACAAGGGCTGCAATATAGATGCTGCAATGTTTTGTCTGAAGGGCGGATTTGGCGCTCAAGATTATGCTTCACTTCCTATTGCCGGCAATTTAACCATCTACGGTGGAGTCCAGCAAAATCAGCGTGACCCCGTTGGAATAATTGGCGGTGGGGGAACTATCACAAACGGCTATCAGAAGAATTACAATTACGACAACAGGTTGATGACCTCATATCCGCCATTTTATCCGGCAACAGGTACGTATCAAATAATTTCATGGCTTGAGTAGAGGGCCTGAACGCGGGACGCGGGGAAGCTTTACAAAAAGAGGTCAAGCTTCCCCATGTCACACGAGATTTACTCTCTACCGTTGCTTCCTTCCGGACCTGGCGGGGTTCGAAAGATTCCCGTTGCATAGGACTTGACCTCTTCAACAACATACAAACTCTCCCCGGCAAAATCAATACCTGCGTGCTTGAACCCGCTTATTTGGCAGTCGCGGTCAAGCGATGAATCGATGACAATAACACATTGACTTCATACGGTTTGGTGAGATAATCGTTCGCACCGATTTTGACGGCTTCCAGCGCAACCGAAAGATCATCGACCGCCGTCAGCATGAGAACCCGGCAGTGAAGCTTCTGCGTCCGGATATATTTCAACACATCAAGTCCGCTGACACGGGGCATACGGATGTCGAGAAGAACGAGATCGTACTCATGTTTCTTGATCATGTCGATTGCCGTATCGCCGTCATCTGCCGTCTCGACGGCATATCCCTCACTTGAAAGTTGTTCTTTGACCAGGAGCCGAAGATTTTGTTCGTCATCGACATAGAGAATCTGAATTTTTTTGCTCATAGTTCCGCCCTTTTATGAATAAAATTTATCTTTAATTTTTCAACCATTACGAATGCTCTGTTGACGTAGGAAACGTATGCGGGGTTTTTTCCCATGCCAGGTCTTTTTTCCGGATTGCCGCCCTCGTAAATAGAAATAACGCTCTTCCCGTTGCCGTAAAATTGATAATATTGGAAATCGGAAGCCGGACGACGCTCAGCAATGCCGCAAACACACCGTACACACGATGCACGGTAATGTACCGGTGCATGATTCTCCATATCATCAACATGGTGTCGAGGACCACAAGATACCAAAGAACGGATTCTTTCACCACAATCGGCGGAAGCTGTGCATACGACGCCAGACCGAACCGGATCGCTTCGTAAATCATCAAATATAATATAACAATATATGCAGCAAAATTTATCGCATTGGCAAGGATCGCTTTGCGGTCCCGGTACAAGATAAAACGAAAGCGCGCGTCACCTTTCCATCCGATCGATTTCCACGATTGCAGGCAAATTCCCGTCACCCACCGGCTTTTCTGCCGGATCGCCGCTTTCATCGTATGGGGAAAATATCCGCGTGTCGCACAATTAATCCCGAACGGTTTGTACGTAAACAGTAAATTCGCTTTACCGAGAGCAAGACGCAATGCAAGATCATAATCTTCCGTTAAGGCTCTTGCACGGAAAATGTTTTTTGCAAACGATGTACCGATGAACTCGATGACCCACCGGTTAAATGCCGTCCCGACTCCTGCCGACGGAACGAAACCGCTCAGATGCTGCCGGACAAACAGATCTTTCGTATGGTACTCGGCAAATTCATCCGAATAGGTCCAGTGGACAAGGTTCAGATGGCTGGTATGCAGCGGAAAAACCGGCATCTGCACCATATCATGTTGCGGAATTAAAACATTGTGAATTTTCAACGACATCGGATGAATGACATCTTCCGAATCGTGCATCAAAATGATGTCGTACCGGATACCGGTTTTATTTTCCCATCGCAACATTCCTTCATGGATCTGGTTCAGATTATCGGCCTTCGTCGTCGGTCCCGGATGTGCAGAAATAACCGCGTGCACATGCGGAAACCGTTGACTGACCTCCTCGACCTTCATGATCGTTGCCGGATCGTTCGGATACACGCCGACGAAAATATCATATTTCTGGTATTGAATTGTTTGAACGGCATTCAATAACATTTTGTCGATGATATCGTCTTCATGCCAGGCAGGAACAAAAATTGCAACCGGCTTTTCCGGAGTTTTATGAATGATCTCGGGAGAATCATAACGAAATTTATTGAACTTCTTCCGCATGAAAAAATGATGGAACCAATAATACATATCGACAAATAGATCGTCGATGCCGCTCAGGAAGAGAAATGTCGCGACAATAAATGTCGCTATGTACAGCGACGGATATGAATTGCGGAAAAAATGTACCAGCCAGTCCAGCATGTCTTAAAACACTTTATCGAAAATGATGAAAAACCGAACACTGTTGTAATAACGGTCGTACGGTAACGGCGGTCCGCCGACATCCCAGTAATACCCGCGATGATATTCGGCGGAAAGATACAATCCCCAATTGATATTCGGCGTCACCCGGACACCGACACCTCCTTCAAGGAGATTGTTGTAATATTCTAATTTTGTATCGCGAACCAAACCGCCGATGAGATAGACGTCGACAACAGTACGAGAAACTTCCACGGGACGCACGCCGGCACGCCCGGTCACATAACCGATCGTGTTATCGTACCGTGAATAATATCCGAGGGAAGAATAGAGATCGACGAATGTGTAGAAGGGAAATTGCACATCGGGATGATTCGTATACGGTGCATAGATTCCGTTTCCGTACACGGCAACAGCGCGGAAATCCCCGCGGACCGAAGACTGATTTTGTCGTTGAATGAGATCGAACGAAATTCCTTCCTGCACGCTCGCCTGAAATCCGGTAAACGGCTCCGCTTTCAATCCGACACCGACGATGAATGCATTATCCGAAAAAATCGTTGGTGTTAATCCCCCGTTTGACCGTGCATCTCCGGATAGCTCCGCGAAACCGTAAGCGCTCAACGTTCGTGCATCATTCCAATAATATCCCTGCTGGAGAAATCCCTGATAAAACCACGTTTCCCAACGAGTATCATAATACGGAGCGGCATAGATTCGCGTGTACCACGGCGAGGCAACCGACGGCCTGCTCGCAATCTGATCCATGACCTGTTGGCGAATATCCGGACTTTGACTTTTTGAAAGCCGCTCAAAATATTGATCAGCATCTTTTCTTCGATTCACCTCGGCAAGCCAAAATGCAATTTCCAGTTTTGTCGTATCGGAAGATTGCAAACTATCGGCAATCAAAAGTTGCTGAAGGGCATGTTCTTTATCGCCGTTCTCATGATATACATAACCGAGTTGTTTATGAACTGAAACATTTCCCGGATCCATCGCGGCAGCACGTTCGAACATCTGCTGTGCATCCGGTGAGCCGATCTTTAATAAACCGTAGGCACGCGTCAGCACTTCGTACAATGTCGTATCATTTCCGGATTGCGCAAAAAGCGTATTACACCCGACCATCAACAACAAGAAGAGACAGAAGTAAATTTTCTGAGGACAATATTTCATGAATCGTTTAGCAAGTGAACGGGGAAGCGACATCTCAAGATTCCCGAGTATCGGGAGAGATAACATACGAAAATTTATCCCCCCATACAAATTATCATGACAACCGCTCATCCAAGAATCATAAAAAACGAGCAACATTGCAGACAATTAATCAAAATTAATGCTGACAAGACCTGTTTAAGAAGAGTTTCTTCTATCCTGATCATTCTTCGCCCGGTTTGCATATCGTTTTGAAAATTCATACAATGCCAGCATTATATTGTTTCACATCAACCGGATTTTTTCCATTACCTCGAAGGATATCATTATGAAAGAAACTGTACTTGACCGCCTGCTCCGTTATGTAAAAATCGACACACAATCGGATGAAAACTCTCAAACCTATCCGAGCACTGCCAAACAATTCGATTTGCTGAATTTACTGGTGAAAGAATTAAAAGAACTCGGGTTATCCGACGTCGCCATCGATAAATATGGATACGTTACGGCAACACTCCCGGGCAATCTCCCAAAATCCGAGAAGGCATTCGGGAAGGTTCCGAAAATCGGATTCGTCGCTCACGTGGATACGTCACCCTCGGCAAGCGGAACAAATGTGAAACCGCAAGTAATCACATACAACGGCGGCGATGTCGTTTTACCGGGTGATCCTTCAATTGTTTTGCGTGTTTCTGAAAATCCTGAATTGAAACATAACATCGGTAAACAAATTGTCACCACCGATGGCACGACGCTTCTCGGTGCGGACGACAAAGCCGGACTCGCCATCATCATGACCATGCTGCAAACGCTCATCAGCAATCCGAACATTCCGCACGGAGACATTAAAATCGGATTCACTCCCGATGAAGAAGTCGGCGCCGGAACGAAATATTTCGATGTCAAAAAATTCGGAGCGGAGGTTGCGTATACGGTCGACGGCGACACTCCCGGCGAGCTCAACAAAGAAACATTCAGCGCCAACGGCGCCGTCATCACCGTCCACGGAAGAAATATTCATCCCGGGTCGGCAAAGAATATTATGGTAAATTCGATACGCATTATGGCCGATATCATCGCCCGGACGCCGAAAGATATGGCGCCGGAAACAACGGAAGGATACGAACCGTACATCCATCCTCACGTTCTGAAAGGTGAAGAAGAAAAAACGACGCTTCATTTTCTTCTCCGCGATTTCAAAACGGAAGGCTTGGATATATTAAAGAAAAAATTGGAACAGATCGTTGCCGAAGTTCAGAAAATGCACCCAAAGTCGCGTATCGAACTGGAAGTGACCGAAACATACCGCAACATGAAAGAAGGCGTGCTGAAAGACCCGCGTATTCTCGACAGCATGTGGGAAGCGACAAAACGTGCCGGGCTCGAACCGAAATGGGTCCCGATCCGCGGCGGCACAGACGGATCGAAACTGACCGCCATGGGACTTCCCTGTCCTAATATTTTCACCGGCGGGCAGAATTATCACGGGAAAACCGAATGGGCTTCTGTCTGGGGCATGGAAAAATCGGTCGATACCTGCGTTAATCTAGTTCAGGTCTGGGTGGAAAAAAGCAGATAGGATCATTCGCTGATCTGATCATGCCGGCAAGAGACGGGATTTGCCCCCCATCACACGACCTATTGTGGCTCACATCAAGGTATTGTATACTATGGATGTAGTCAACGGGAAGTAAATTAATCGTGGTCGGTAGGCAGCAAATGTTCGGCGAATTGATACGAAGTAGTTTACCGGTTTTTTTGTTTTTCCTCGGTACGGTAGTGGCATTAGGGTTGTCGCTGTATCTCGAAAAACATAAGAAATAACTGTTAAACCGGTTCACCAATTTTTCAGAAGAATACTTCCGAAGATTTATACTCTTTCCATTCCTCTTTGTCCCAAAGTTCGGCATTTTGGATTTGGCGATACATTTTTTTAGATTTGAAATGTTTCGAACAAATCTCTTTCACGATAATGAAATATTGCATTATATTCGCATCGCTGTTACTGTTTTCTCCATTGCGTCTTCATTCTCAAATTCCTGCCGGACTTGACCGCAAAACGTTGTACGCCATTACTACCGTGAACGACAGTACGGCAATTGCCGTGGGCGAATCGGGAGTCACGGCACGGACATCCGACGGCGGTGTACACTGGATTTACATTCCGAATACCCAACATCGGAAAAACGACCTTCTGGCCCTTTCATTTGTCAATGAATCAAAAGGATGGGCAGTTGGCGTTCATGGTACTATTCTTCAAACAATCAACGGCGGCAGAAGCTGGGTTCAGCACGACAGCATATCGAATAAAGATTTTACGGGCATTCAATTCATCTCTCCATCAATCGGGTGGATCGTCGGTACCGACGGGATCATCCTCAAAACGACTGATGCCGGAAAAAGCTGGAATCGTCTTCATATGTTTACCACCGATAACCTGTGGGGATTACAATTCATCGATAAAAAAACCGGATGGACCATCGGGCAGTCGGCAGATATATTCAAAACAACGGACGGCGGCATCACATGGAAATTTGAACCGACAAGACTGACCAATGCCTTTCTCGGCATACATTTTATCGATCCCGATACCGGTTGGATCTCCGGCGGCTACGGCGCTATCATCAAAACGACGAATGGAGGCGCTTCATGGGAACGGCAAAATTTAATTGAAGGTTACCTTATTTTTAAAACAAAAAATTTCCATTACTCGGTCGATTTTTTCAATACACAAACCGGCATCGCCGTTGGCAGCACCGGCACAATCATGAGAACAGTCGATGGAGGCAACAACTGGGATCAGGTGGACAGCCTGACAGACGAATTGCTACGCTCGTTTCACGCCGCCAATCATACAATCGGATGGGCTGTCGGCGCACACGGAACGATTATCAAGACAACGGACGCCGGATTGACGTGGGATGAGCAAGCGCCGGCTCAATGACGATGCAATTCATGCCGAAGAATTTTACCATCCTTATTTTCTTTTTTCTGTCTGTGATCGGATGCTCGAAACAACGAATCCAGTCAGAACATTTCTCACCGCAGGATAGCATCCGTATTGTGAATGAAATAATAGCCCACCGATCGGAAGCGGATTCATTTTTCCGTAATGACCCCGATTCTCCCTTCAACAAAGATACCACCGTTCACTATGAAGGTATCAAATGGTTTCCGCCCGACGTACGATATGTTTTTCGTACCCGCCTTTTCCGGTACGAACGTCCCGAACAGGTCACCATCCTCGGAACGAAGGGCGAAGAACGGACCATGGTACGATACGGTTACATTATTATTCCGCTTGATGAAAAAGAATTCCGCCTGAATGTCTACAAGTCCCCCGATCGGAACGATCGCCATCTTGCAGTTTGGTTCACGGATGAAACGACCGGAAAACAAACGTATCCTGTCGGAAGGTACGTCGATATGGAGGATGAACAACCGGATCCACAGTATCTCTACACGATCAATCTTAATAACGCGTACAATCCGTACTGCGCTTACAGCTCGCTGTATACATGCGCCGTTCCACGGAAAGAAGATCATCTTGATTTTTCCGTCCTTGCAGGCGAGTTGAAATACCATCAATAATGTGATGCATCACGCGGTAATGTTGTTTTTCTCCGTTTTTCAAGTTACATTTCGTTGATTTTTTTTACCATTGGTTACGGGAATTGAATGCAACTGAGAAAATTATATCGAACGATAGAAAACATCGCTTCACGAAGCGCCGAGTCCGATGAAGATTTGTTGAAACAAATCATTGAAGAGATCATCAAGAGCGAAGAAACTCATCTCAAAGGAGGACGGATCTGGAAGTTTGATACGAAAACCGGATCGTATATTCTTCTTCATCAAAGCGGCGACATGGAACCGATTCGAAAAGGGTACGCCATTAAACTCAAAGACTATCCCATTTTCTTCGAGTTGCCGAAGCTCCGCACCGTGCTGGGAAATGAACAGGATCAATATCTCCGGAAGCGCGGTATTCTCAATTATTCGGCAACGGGAGTCGGTGAAAAAGTAAAATGGCGAACGCATACCCTTTACCGCTACGTGCTTGCTTTCAACGCCGATCACCTGAACGAAAGCGTCACATCCACGCTGAATATTATCAGTTCTGCGCTCACGTCCGTTCTTCGGGCCAAAAAAGTCGAGCGCAAAGCTCAGGTCCTTGAACGCGATCTGGACAAGGCGCGCGATATTCAGCAAAGCATCCTGCCGCAGCATGAAATGCGGTTTCAATCATATCAGATGTACGGAGTATCGGTACCGGACCGGATTGTCGGCGGCGATTTTTTTGATTACCTCATCTCCGAAGGCGATGAGGAACGCATCGGCGTCGTCATCGGCGACGCTGCAAGCAAAGGATTTTCCGCCGCGGCCCAGGCATTGTATACTTCCGGAGCGATCCGCATGGGATTCGATTATCAGACAAAAATCAGCTCTCTACTTTCCCGGGTCAATAAACTGTTGAACCGGACATTTACCGAAGATCACTTCATCACGCTGGTTTATTGTGAAATTACCGACGACCGGAACGGGCTTGTCCTCTATGCGAATTGCGGACACAATAATCCCATACTCTGCCGGGCAGACGGATCATCGGAAATGATCGAGACAACCGGTCAAATTCTCGGACCATTTCCGGATGAAAAATTCAAGACCGATAATTTTTTTATGCGGAACGGCGACGTCCTGCTTCTCTATACCGACGGAGTTTCCGAAGCCACGAACGAGCACGGTGAATTTTTCGGCGAACAGCGTATTATTGACCTTGTCAATCAATTCCGGACTCTTCCGGCGAAAGATATTACGATCCGCATTATCGAGGAAGTTCAAAAATTCAACAGCATGGGTACGCAATCCGACGACAAAACGATTGTGACTGTTAAACGAAACGATTAATCATCAAAGGACGAGAATCGTGTTAGAAGAATCAAAACGTATCGGAACAATTTCGGGAGTAACAAATAATTCCATCTCGGCAATTTTTGCAGACGGCGTTTTAGAAAGTCTGGATATCGATACCGAACAAAGCGGAAAAATGGGATCGTATGTCATCATGCCGGATGGCAATCGCTCCGTCATCGGTTCGATTTCAGAACTTCAAACCCTCGACCCTCCCGCCGGATCGTCCGATTACTCTTCGTTTCAACCGCGGCACACGATGCAAATACAACTTCTCGGCATGTTGTCCGATGGCCGGTTCGTTCGCGGCGTTTCCTCGTTCCCCAAACTCGGCACCGGTGTTTACGCCGCCGGACCGGATGATATTTCTTCCATGTTTTCGACATTTCGCGAACACGATTTTTCTCTCGGCACGATTTCACAATTCGAGCAAGAACGGTTGTATCTCAATCCCAATAAATTATTTGCAAAACATATTGCATTGTTCGGCTCGACGGGATCCGGAAAATCCTGCACAACTGCCTCGATACTTCAAAAAGTCGACTGGCTTGAAAATACACACGTCGTTCTGCTTGATTTGCATGGAGAATATACGCCGGCGTTCAGTGGATCCGGAAATGTCGTCAAGATCACCGATCTGGAATTACCCTATTGGTTGATGAATTTCGATGAACTGTGTGAAATGTTCGTCGATGAACATGAGCTTTCCGCTCATAACCAGATGATGATCATGAAGGAAGCGATCCTCGATTCAAAGCGCGGAAAGAACTTGGGATTAAAAGACTTCTTGACGATCGATACTCCCGTGTATTTCGATTTTCTCGAAGTGATGGCGCGGATGCGCACGCTGGATACGGAACGAACGCTTGCCGGCAAGGAAGGTCCGTTCTTCGGGCAATTCACACGATTCCTGGTTCGTTTGGAAAGCAAAATTACCGACCGGCGATATGAATTTTTATTCAAACCCAAACAGTGTAAATCTTCTGAAGCATTCGAAGCGTGGCTCACGCGCCTTTTTGCGCTCGACACCGGGCATCACATTACCGTTCTCGATTTAAGCCGCGTACCGTTCGACGTCATAAACGTTCTCGTCTCACTGCTCGGAAGAATTATTTTCGACTTCAATTTGTGGAATCCCGTCCGGCAGGATTTTCCCGTCCTGATCGTATTTGAAGAAGCCCACACTTATCTTTCGATGACCGGCAAAAGCACTGCTGCAAGGAAAACGGTCGAGCGGATTGCAAAGGAAGGAAGAAAATACGGCGTCAGTGCGATGATCGTCAGCCAACGGCCATCGGAAATCTCGGAGACTATTATCGCTCAGTGTAATAATTTTATCGCCATGCGGTTGCTGAATCCGAACGATCAGAATTATGTCCGCAACCTTGTTCCCGATTCAATGGCGAATATTACCGATATTCTTCCGACACTGCAACAAGGGGAAGCCATCATCATCGGTGATGCCGTTGCGGTACCTGTCCGCGCAATGATCGATATGGCGTCGCCGCAGCCGGCGAGTTCCGATATCAAATTTTTCGAAAAATGGCAACACAAGGAGTCATCCACCAATGTTTCGCAGGTTGTTGAAAACTGGTGGAGACAGATCAGGATGTAACCGATCTATTTCAACAACAGCATCTTTTTGACTTCCGAAAAATACGGGGTGGTCAATCGATAATAATAGACCCCGCTCGCCGATTTCGAGCCGTCCCATTTCAGATTATAAAATCCCGGTGCGAGATTTTGATTCAATAATGTTGCGACTTCATTTCCAAGCAGACCATAAATTTTCAATGTTACAAATCCATATTTTGCAACTTCCACCTGGATCGACGTTGCCGGATTGAACGGATTCGGATAATTCTGATCGAGTTTAAATTGTTTCGGAATACCGGATGGACGATCATGGACGCCGAGCACGATCGACCCGTCGAAATATCCCAGCACGTCTTGCATGATTGTTTTTCTCAAATCCTGACCTCCGAGATTCAGGATCGATTCAAAACCGAAACCCATGATGACAACTTTCGATCCGGAACCGACACTATCGACACGGAATGCCGCTGTTTTTACATTTCCCCCGCCACTGTACGCAAACACGGTATGCGCTTTGGGATTCGTTGACGTCAGAATATCTCTCGAAGTTTGATTCCCCAAATTTGTAAATATATCCATGCCGTCAAAAAGGTCGCCGGCCGTTCCGATACATAATCCCACACTGGTATTTGCGCTAAATTGCACACCGAGCTGGTTCTTGAAGAATACTGACGTGTCATTCTTTTCGACGATATCCTGTCCCGTGATAAAAAGATTGACTCCGTTATTGACACTGGCTGAAAAATTTGCAAGTTCAGCCGGTCGTAACGGCGTATGTTTCGTGGCAGAAAAGTAAATCACCGTCTTTTTTGAAAATTCATTCCCCCGTTGAAACGGTGGCGGGCCTTTTATGATCGTGTTCCAAAAATATGGAGCCAATCCCAGAGAATCGAGTGCCTGCTCATAATAAGACGCATATTGTGCGCTGTCTTCCCCCACAAGAAAAATATTTGCCGGAGATGTAACAGCGGAGATTACGTTTTGAGAAGTATCGAGATGAACGGGCGAAATCATAAGTTGCCGAAACGGGATATCGCAATCCACAAACAATGAATAATCATTGATCACCGGAGGATCGCTGATATACATATTGGAAATGGTAAAATTGCCCGTTGCATCTGTCGTATCAACAATTGTCTGTGGTCCGGCGACCGTTTTTGTAGAAAATCTCAGGATGGCATGTACACCATTCTGAAGCGAATCTTTCACACTTCCGGTTATCGTTGCAAACGGAAGTTTCGTAAGAAAAATATCCTGATGAATATCCGTTCCGTCCACAAACGGATCCACTTGAAAGAAATAGTAAGGATATGCAACAACTCCAAGAAATGACAGGGGCACTCCTGGAATACAGATCATTCCAATAGGGCATGGCGCATCAGTGAAAGCTCCGAATGTGAATGTACCTCCGGTAGAGCTCAGGTTTAGAGAATCGTATGTATTTGTAAGCTTTATATAGCCTGTCTTAACGGTATCGCCTGTTGCACCATCACGAACCGCGCCGTGAACAATCGTATTCGTTGTGAAAAGGCGGTACACACCGTTCGCACCAAAATCACCGATTGTTACCGATGCCCAGACTTGCAATGAATCCAACGGATGAACTTTCAAACTCCAGATGAATCCGCCCGGCGGAAAACCAAGTCCGGGCACGGACCATGTTGCACCGCCATCAGTCGTTTTTAAGATCGATGACGTGGCAGAGTAAAAAGTTCCGGCGTAAACGGTATTCGGATTCATATCGTCGATCGCCATTGCCCACATCGGGACATTTCCGATCGGCAGCGTTAATTGTACCCACGTTTCTCCGCCATTCGTTGTTTTCCAAATGCCGAGATTTGGATCGGGAATATTTCCGTTGATTGTCGCGTATGCTGTTTCAGGATTCGATTTGTCGATCACGATTTTTGGAACCTCTTCAAACACACCACCGCTCACCGCCGGTTTGACGACACGCCATGTTGCTCCGGCATCGGTGCTTTTCGAAATCGAGCCGCCGCCCGTTCCGCCATATAAAATATTCGAACTATCCGGCCGCGAAGAGAACGCGCAAAGCTCGACTCCGGCAATTCCCTGCAGAGTCCATGTTGAACCTCTATTGGTACTTCGGTAGACTTTACCATCAGCAAAATTTCCCGCGAACATTGTATCCGGATGATTGGGATCGTATGTAATGCTTTCGCCATCAATGCCATAATTGGTAATGACGGTATTCCATGTTAAACCGCCGTCCGTACTTTTCCGGAGCCCGGAACTGGCATCGGCGCCAAAAATTGTCAAGGTATCGTTCGGATGAACGATAATTTGCCGGATGTAGGTCAATCCCGGAGAACTGAGATATGTCCATGTTGCACCATCGTCATGAGAAACGTATAATTGGCCGTACCCACCTTCCGCATAGATGGTATACGGATTCAGAGGATTGATGCCGACGGTAAGTCCAGCGCCCGCAAATTCTCCAAACCACGCTTGCATGAGTGCATTAGCGCTTTGTGCTACACCGAAACAGAATATAATCACAGCGACAAAGAACAGATACCTATTTTTCATAATATTCCATCCGAAAAAGTTTTTATTTTTTTTCAATATCAGGAGCCAAACCGAGAACTTCATCGATCGTCAAAAATTGCACCGGCGCCAAATTCAGTGCGGTTATCCCAGATTCGATCTGTTTACGATCGCCGACAATAATAATTGCGACTTTTTCCGGATCGATATATTTTTTTGCGACTCGCTGAACATCGTCTTTTGTAACGGCAAGAATTTTTTGAACATACGTATTGAAATAATCGTCCGGGAGACCGAACACGTTAAGATCGGACAACTGTGCGTCAAGTTGTGCGACTGACTGAAAATTTTGCGGATATTGAAGTGCAAGATAATTCTTCGCGCGGGTCAGTTCATCATCGGAAACCGGCTGTACGATTCCCTCCAGTTCTTTTATGAACTCCGATAATGCTTTGTCGGTTACATTGGTCTGAACATCGGCAGCGGCGATAAACGGGCCCGGAGTCGGTCGAAAATCGAATATCGATCCCGCACCGTACGCGTAACCGTGAACTTCCCGAAGATTATGATTGAGCCGCGATGTAAATGAACCGCCGAGAATCGTGTTCATCACGAGAAGCGGAAAGTAATCGTCCGTCGACCTGCTGACACCGATTCGCCCGATACGAATGATCGATTGCGCCGCTTCCGGTTTGTCGACAACATATATTTTCCGTTCCTGAATTTGTTGCGCCGCAGGGAGTTTCGGCAACTCAACATCTTGTTTCTTCCAATTGCCGAACAGCGCTTCGAGACGGGGCTGAATTTCTTTGAGGGTCACATCGCCGGTAACGACGATAAATCCGTTGTTCGGATGAAAATATGTCCGATAAAAATTCTTCAGATCATCCGCAGTCATAGAGCGAAGACTTTGCTCATTTCCCATGCCGGGAATGCCATACGGATGATGTGTCCCGTATAATGTCCGGTCAAAAATCACTGACGCAATTGCGCCAGGGTCATCGTGCGATTGCATCAGTTCGGTCAGCCGCTCCTTGCGATTACGCTCAAGCTCGTCAGAAGGAAATGTCGGGCGCAAAACAATATCGGCGAATAAACTTAAGGCAGGATCCAACTTTGACAACGGTGTATGCATGATAACGCCGGCTGTATGGTGACCGACAAATGGTGATATATTGGCTCCGAGAAAATCGATGGCATCGGCAAGCTCAAGTGCATTTCGATCTCCGGCGCCTTCTTCCAACATTGCCGCGGTCAGACCGGCAAGTCCGCTTTTATTTTCGGGATCATTCACCGAACCACCCCAGACAACGAGTTCCACCTGCACAAGCGGAACGTCATGCTTTTCCATCAGCGAAACCTGCAACCCGTTGGAAAGAGTGAAACGCTGAATCTGCGGCAGTTTCATTGACGGCGGCGGACCAAGTTTCGGCACGACCACAGAATCTTTCTGTTGCGCTTGAGTTGAGATAAAAAGCGCAATCGATAATATTGCTAATAAAATATTTCGAAAGGAAATGATATTCATGTTGAACTTTCTTAAAAATTTCGTTTTCATAATCATTTCCCTTTCACCGGTACGGCTAATTCCTGTTTTCCGTGGGGAACAATGCTCAACACCACGTTGGCATTTTCCTTTAAATACGTTTGAGCCGCTGTCTGAATATCTTCCGGAGATAACGCTTTGTATCGTGAAAGATCTTCATTGAAATAGTCGGGGTTGCCGGTTAATAGCAGATAATTATTGAGAAGATCGGCTTTTCCGTCGAAGCCGCCGACAAGTTCGATGCGGTCGAGAAAGCTCGCTTCAAATTCATTGACTGCACGCCCGACTTCACGATCGGTCGGCGGCTCGGTTTTCAATTTATTGATTTCTTCCCAGATCACTTTTTCAATTTCGGCAAGCGTGTGACCGGCACGAGCAGTTGCCGCAATGCCGAATGTCGAAACAAGCGGGCTTGATGCTTCTTCTGCGGCAACATCCTGCGCAATCTGCATGTCGTATACGAGTCGTTTATAGAGCCGGGAATTTTTCCCGCCGGCGAGAATGTTGGCAACGATATCAAGTTCCGCATCGCCGGGACAAAAAGTTGCCGGAGTGAGCCAGTTCATGTATAAACGCGGAAGCTCGACGTTATCTTCCATAACCAATTTTTTCGATTCTGTAAGATATGCCGGCGGACCACTCAGCGGCGGAAGCGGTTTGCCTGCAGGAATATCGTTAAACCATTTTATCACCAGTTCTTTCGCCTTCACCGGATCGATATCGCCGGCGATGACAAGACTTGCATTGTTCGGACGGTAATACATGTTGAAGAAATCGACGACATCCTGATAACTTGCGGCTGTAAGATCTTCCATCGATCCGATGGTGGGCCAATGAAACGGATGATCCGGCGGATATAAATTTTCGTCGATGGTGATCGATGCCATGCCGTATGGTTCATTTTCGTACGATTGACGACGTTCATTTTTCACGACATCGCGCTGCTGATCGACACGCGCCGGAGTCATGACGTCGAGAAGATGCCCCATCCGGTCGGCTTCAAGAAACAACGCAAGCTCGAGAGCGTTGCTCGGAACGTTTTCCCAATAGGTCGTCCGGTATGTCGTCGTCGAACCGTTGTTATCCGCACCCGTGGATTCGAGCCATTCACTGAATTTTCCCTGCGGCACATGTGCCGAACCTTCGAACATGATATGTTCGAAGAGATGAGCAAATCCGGTATGACCCGGCTTTTCCATTCCCGAGCCGACATGATACCAGACATTGACCGACACCACCGGCACGGAATGGTCTTCATGCAACACGACATCCAGACCGTTCTTCAGTTGGAAGCGTTGATACTTGATATTGATTTGCTGTGCAACTATAAAAGACGTCGACAAAAAAAACAGTGCAATGAAAAGAATCTTACGAGACATACCGATCTCCGGAATCAGATTTGGAATGATTTATTCTATTGAATTTATACTGTGGTGTCAGGTCTTACGACCTGACACCGACAAG